>JAEEGJ010002981.1_pt1 | contig 71781 bp, 64 predicted proteins | sample 8958761 | NCBI WGS metagenome assembly JAEEGJ01 (sample SAMN16246546, study PRJNA631951) | gut metagenome | biome: gut microbiome; feature: rumen; material: RS-attached | host: Bos | place: Iran: Karaj | collected 2018-10 | reverse complement strand
GGCATTCATCGTCTGTAATACATACTTCTTCATAAGCCGAACCTCCGGTTGATGTAATTCACGACCTGTCTCTTATTCTTTGTCCACTCAGGCGACAAAAGGATCTTCTTCGGACCGTCGCCCGTAAATCTGTGAACAACCGCCGTTTCAGGCAGTATTCTTATTGCTTCTTCTACAATATCAAAATACTCTTCCATCTCAAGCATCTCAACTTTTTTGTCTTCCCAAAGCTTTGCCATAGGCGTATTGGCAAGTACATAAAGGCAGGTGAATTTATATCCGTCGCTGCCGGAATCTACGCCTAATCTGACAGTATCCATCATCATGTCATGCGTCTCACCGGGCAAACCGAAAATGATGTGTGTTATTACGTTTGCACCTATGTTTTTTAGTGTCTTTACAGCCTCAACATATTCTTCTGTTTTATAGCACCGGTTGATCAGTTCCGCCGTCTCATCACTTGCCGTCTGAAGTCCCAGTTCAATATACAGTGGCATCTTCTGCGCCTGCTTTGTGAGCACATCGAGTATCTCAGTACCGAGGCAGTCAGGTCTTGTCGCAACGGAGACCGCCTCTATTCCCTCACATGAAGACGCATCATTAAGCGCCTTCTCAAGATATTCAGCAGAACAATATGTACTGGTAAAGCTCTGGAAATAAGCGATGTATCCGGCATCCTTCCCGGCCTTATCCTTAACCTGATCTATTGCAGTTCTTATCTGTTCTGATACGGTTCCGCATTTGGACGCGAACTCCCCTGATCCGCCTTCGGAACAGAAAATGCATCCGCCCGTACCCTTGCTCCCGTCTCTGTTGGGACAGGTAACATTAAGAGATATCGATGCCTTATACATCTTATGTCCGAACACTTCCCGAAAGTGTTTATTCGCCGTGATCATTAAAATCATCCTCCGGATGAAACGGATCGTTTGCCATATCCGCAGCTTTGTTATTGTCTGTGAAGACCTCAGCTTCAGCAGCGCTCTTTATGACGCTTGAACCGTAACGTCTGTTGATGTCATCGATTGCCCTGTTGAGCCGGTCATCACGCTCTTCTTTTTTGAGTTCCGTAAACAGTGACAACTGTTCACCGCTGTCCTGTCTTACCAGTTTAGTACATCTTACACCGATACTGCGGACACCTTTATTCCAATCGTAGGATTCCCTGAATAAATCTTTTGCCGCTGCATATATAACCTTCGCATCATCAGTTGCCCTGGAGATTATTTTCTGTTTTTCATAAATGCCCAGGTCCCTGTCTCGTACGGTTATCTGGACAACAGTACCCTTAAGACCGTGTTTACGGAGACGTCCGGCAACGCTCTCTGAAAGCATGTGAAGGGTGCGTTCGATCTCCCTGTCTGATGTCATGTCTTCTGCAGTAGTTGTTGAATTGCCCACTGATTTAGGAACGCGTCTGTATCCTGATTCGGCAACGGGAGCATAGTCCATACCATTTGCATATTCCCATAAAACGCTGCCCGCTTTGCCGAGATAACGTCCTATATATTCACCATCTGCTTTTGCCAGATCACCTATTGTCTTTATGTTTATCTTTGCCAGTTTCTCTGTTGTATGTTTACCGACGAATAACAGGTCGGATACCGGCATCGGCCAGATCTTATCCTTCCATTCCGTATCAGAGAAAACCGTTGTTGCATCAGGTTTTTTGTAGTCGCTTCCGAGCTTGGCAAACACCTTGTTAAAGCTTATTCCGACAGAACAGGTAAGCTTGAATTCTTCCTTCACCCTGTTCCTGATCTCAAGAGCGGTCTGTTCTGCCTCTTCGTAACTGTCAACCATCCCGGTCATGTCAAGCCAGCATTCATCAAGTCCGAAAGGTTCAACACGGTCGGTATATTCCGAATACATCTCACGGAGCTTTTTGGAATAGAACTCATACTTCTCGTGATGGGCATCAACAAGGACCAGATCAGGGCATTTTGCCGTTGCCTGCCAGATTGCTTCCGCGGTCTTGATACCGTATTTTTTTGCAAGTTCGTTTTTGGCAAGGATTATTCCGTGCCTCAGACTGGCATCGCCTGCTACAGCCATCGGAACATTGCGCAGTTCAGGCCGAGATATCATCTCGACCGAGGCAAAATAACAGTTCTGATCAATGTGGAAAATGATCCTTTTCATGCCGGAATATTACCACAAAACGAACATATTTTCTACTCGCAAAGGGAGCAAATTAGACCTGTTAAACGGACATTATATGTAAATATTACTTATTTTTAGCGATTTAAGTATATAAAAACGTTTTTATATGTTGTATACTATCCTCGTGAAAAATCAAAAAATCACAATTTTGTAAAACGCATGTCAGTTCGGCTCACGCCGACTTAAGGGACAGAATAATTAACCACGGGAGGTATTTTAATGGCAAAGCAGAAAGTATTTCTTGTAGATGACGACAGCGATATCTTAGTTCTCAATCGCGATTTTCTCGAGAGTGAGGGATATGATGTAGTAACAGCAGCTTCTTGCGCTGAGGCACTTGAGAAGATCAAGCTCCACAGTTTCGCATGTATCGTATTGGACGTTATGCTTCCTGACGGAAGCGCTTTCGATCTCGCTCCTAAGATCAAGGAGATCACGGACTGCCCTATCATCTTCCTTACAGCTAAGGATCAGCAGGAAGACGTTATCAGCGGATTCAAGGTAGGTGCTGACGATTATATTACAAAGCCTTATTCACTGCCTGAGTTGAGCCTTCGTATTAACGTTCACATCAAGCGCAGCATGAAGAGTGAAGGATTCCTCGTAGAGTATCCGCCGCTCCGTATCAATATTAAGACTCGTGAGGTTACTCTCAAGGAGAAGCCTCTCCACCTTACAAACCGTGAGTTCGATATCCTCTGCCTCCTGGCTGAGACACCTAATGTTATCGTACCTTTCACAAGAATCTATTCTCACGTTTGGGGTGACGATTCTCCGTGCGACAACCACCTCGTAATGGTTAACATCTCTTACCTCCGTAAGAAGATGGAAAAGATCGCACCTGAGATCACATTCGTTAAGACCGAGTGGGGTATCGGATATTCATTCGCTTATCCGCCGGTCAAGAACAGCATGAACACTCAGTTCTGATTGAATTGGATTGAACGGTAATTAATGCGGGGCTTTCATAGTCCCGCTTAATCATTTTTTGGAATATGGCACAGTATAAACACAGCAAAGTCAAAATGTTTAGGTTCCAAGATCCTGACTCACACAACAGGACCTTCAGCGGAACCATGCTTATGTTTATCTTTGCCCTGCTCCTTATGTTTGTTATCGCAGGAATAATCTCCATCATAGCTTCATTCTCGACTATTTCACCGAAAGAGATATCTGACAGCGGTGCTCACATTTTAAGCGATGAACTCGCTACCGGAGGAATCTACAGCGACCATATTCCTGACGGCTGGACATTCGTGCCTAACGTTACTCCCGAGGTAGCAGCGAGAACACTGGCAACCGCCAACAATAAAGAAATGAACGGTAAAGTTACCAACTGGCCATCTTCTGATCTGCTGTACCGCAGACCTCATTTGGATAACGTTGGGATTTCCGACTCATGGCGCGGATGGTTTGACTACAACAGTTCTTCAGAATGGAAAAATACAGTCCACTCGATCCAATACCAGCATTACGACATTAATAATCTTGATTGCTATTCAGCAGCATACATTGGTCACTTTGAATGCAGCAAAGATATCCGTTCCCTGACACTCACCTTCCACAGATTTAATGGAGTTGCCTATGTTTACTGCAACGGAAATCTGATGGAACAGATCGGTGTCAGAATGCCGGTTTTTAACCTGAATGCATTTGCCGATTACTGCACGCTCATTCCCGAGAACGGCAAGATTGACCTGGTTATCGTCATGGTTTGTGCTTCCAATGTATCAAATCCGGGAATCTTATCAGATCCCATCATCGGAACAAATGCCGCCAACGATGCCCGCACTGCAATCACCGGGGCTCACTTCGCCATCGTTATAGTCCTTTCGATCATCGCCATCGCAGTAGTATCCAACATCATTCTTAACGCTACACGTGATAAGTGGCTGTTCGTATTTTTCTTTGTAAGTTTCGCGACGATACTTTTCTTCTATCTCACAGATGCACATTTCCTATCGGTAAACAGCCATGTCCGAGCCGACTTAAAATTCGTTTTGATAGTAACATCATCTGTTGCAGGCTATATCGAGAACGGACAGTTCTTTGTCGGAACAAAAACACGCAACAAGTTTTGGTTCCTTAAGAAAGGATATTCTATTGTCCTCGGTATAGGTGCACTGTTGATAGCTACATACTATTATTTCGATCTGGCTCACGGTATCCTGGCTCCTCTGTTCGTTGCGATAATGTTTGCTCTGTCTGCCAACATGCTCGCTATTTTTACGGACCTCTTCTTCTATCACAAGGAAAACCAGAGATCACTTCTGTTCGCACTGCTGTTCAGTCTCATGTTCTTTGTATTGGATTTTGCAGTACTCCTGGACGGAATGGTTGCTGCCCTGATCCCGATATACAGTAACCTCTTTGCAGTTTTCGCGATCGGTACCGAAATCGCTCTTGCAGGTTCGTATGTAAACCAGCAGCGAGAGATCAAGAGAAATGCCGCAATACTTAAGCGTCAGGTAAGAGAAAAGACCGTCTTCATTTCTGAGATCAACAGAGATCTGGTTCTCACAAACAAGAAGCTTCTCGAAGGCGAGGCAGCCCGAAAGAATGTCTTAAGCAACGTATCTCATGACCTCCGAACACCTATTACTGCAATCCGCGGATATGCAGAACTTATGATCAATGCCCAGGATAACTTCACTCTGGAACAGCGCAACTCATACCTGGCTAACATCGTTCGCCGTTCCGAACAGATGGAGAGGATCGTATCGGATATCATGGAGCTCACCAGAATGGAATCCAGCGAGACGGAGTTCCAGTTTACTTCCGTATCCATCGCCGAGATGCTCGACGAGCTTGTCATGATGTATTCGATGGATCTTGAAGATACACAAAAGAATCTTTCGCTCGACCTTCCGATGCGCGATTCACTTATCGTTAAGGCAGACCCCGCCAAGTTCTCTCGTGTATTTGAAAACCTTATTTCAAATGCAATCAACTACACCGGTCCTGAAGCGAATATCGTGATCAAGGCATGGCGTACCGGTGAGACATCACACATCGCAACACAGAAGATCCACATCACCGTTGAAGATAACGGTATCGGTATTCCTGAGCAGGACATTCCGAGAATCTTCGACCGATTCTACCGCGCTCACAATTCCGGCGTAAACATCAAGGGTACCGGCTTGGGCCTTGCGATCGTAAAGCTTATCTGTGACAAGCACGATGCCGAGATCAACGTTACCAGTACGCTCGGTCAGGGAACAAAGTTCGAAGTCGTACTCGCAGCTTCATACTAAACAAATAAAAGCGGTTATCCGATTCAGGATAACCGCTTATCATTTAATCAGTTTCAATCAGCAGATATCGTTATCAGCCGTTTGCCTGGAAATAGTTGTTGATCTCTTCAATAAGAGCGTCACAATCCATGCCATGAACCATGCATGCTTCTTCGATTGTCTCTCCTGAAGCCATAGCACAACCGAGGCAGTGAAGTCCGGAAGCCATAAGGATGGGCGCAATGCCTTCGTCCTGCATTACAATATCTCCGATGATCGTATCTTTTGTAACTATCATGTGTTTTCCTCCGATGAAATTATTGCACTACAAGCATACACTATGACGCGGAATAAATCTTGTATTAAAACGTTATAAATATCATCTCCGCGTCTTTCCCTGCTTGATACATTTTACCCACCCGAAAACAAGTACCTAAAACCCGTAAAGCCTATAAATATCAAACATTTTCTCGAATAAATGCCCGAAAACATCTTGACAACATATAAATGAAAATCAATAATGAAATTACTATAAAAATAAGCCTTTTACAGCGGCTAACACAGGAGGAAACCACATGAACAAGTCTCAACTTATTGACAAGATCGCAGCTGATACCGGTTTGAGCAAGAAGGATGCAGAAGCAGCTCTCAAGGCTACAATCGGTGCTATCGAAGGTGCACTCGTAAAGAATGACAAAGTCGTACTCGTTGGCTTTGGTACTTTTAAGACAAAGAAGCTTGCTGCAAGAAGCGGCCGTAATCCTGCTACAGGCGACAAGATCAAGATCGCTGCTTCCACTGTTCCTACATTCAAGGCAGGAAAGTCACTCAAGGATAAGGTTAACGCTAAGAAGGGCAAGAAGAAGTAATCTTCAATCATTCTTGTTATTTCAAAGCTCCGCTGATCAGCGGAGCTTTTTCTTTACAGTGGATCTCTGAAACCCAGTCGTCTCTCAATGCGTGAATGCACACACCTTAATACAGCGCGGCTCCTCATCTTCTTGAGACTGCTCTTGCCTATCGCGTATCTGACATTCCTTTCGCACTGTTCCAACGACAGGCCGAACTCACCGCTTATTGTGCTGTACAGGTCCTTCATCGTGGCAGGCATCGGACCTCCGCGTCTGAATGCCGTGCATAAACCTCTGTATATGAGCACCGTGCCTATCAGGGACATGTCAAACCCGTAATCCCTGAGTACGGACTTTACGCAAAGGTCTAAGTATGCTGCTTCCTTTGCAAATTCATCAGCATCCAATTCCATGGGGTCTATGGCAGTTACCTTACCCGGCACTTCCGTCCTGTTGTTTCTGCCGTCAACGATATAATGCAGGATGCCGTCATCATCTTCTACTGCGATAACGCCCTTCTGTCTTAGCAAGGAATTGATGTTCTCCAGCAGACTTAAATCGCTGCATACAACAGACATCTCTACTGCATTTCTTCTCAATGATCTGTTCTCCATCATGTACACCTCCTTACATATCAGCTCACTGATATCCCAAGTGTACAAGGCAAAAAGGCACCTGTGTGTGCAAGTTGCGGGAAAATGAAAATTAGGGGCCTAAAATGAGACTAAAATCGAAAAATTGAGACTAAGTCTCACGGTCAGGACTCTGTTTCTTCAGTTGTTTCAGTTGTTTCACTGAACTCAAATTCAGGTACATAAGTCCAGTCTACAGTGTAGGATGAATACTGCGTATGCTTAACTCTTATCGAATCACCCACAGACAAAGTATTGCGCAGCGGGTTCATATAGTAGTATTTTCCGTTAATTACGAAATAGTTTTTCATGAAACCGATCTTCTCGATCGTTCCGGAATTATAGTAATAGCTGTTATTAACAACGCCGTTGATATCGAGCATTCTGGGAGCCGTGTAAACAATGATGTCCACCAGAGCAACGATGGCGAACAGGATCGGAAAAAAATACGTGAATACATGCTTGGTCTTATGTTTTCTGTTGCGTGCGGCAAAGATGCATGTAAGAACGACAAAGAATGCCGTTATCACAACATGAAAAGCCAGATTCGCAATGTAGTAGCGCATATTAAAGATTTATTCTCCGTATACTTCTTCGGGAATGACAGCTATGAAATCAGCAACCGCATCGTGATCCGTTGAAGGAACATCAGAGCAGATCTGGAACTCATAACATATGCCCAGAAGATAAGGTCTGTCATTGCCGCAGGATTCAATGAATCTGTCGTAAAATCCGCCGCCCATGCCAAGTCTCGTACCTTCTTCATTATATGCAACCGCCGGCAGCACGACAACATCAATGTCCTTAGGGTCTGCTGCTGCCAAAGACTTAACCGGTTCCTTAATTCCGAATGAAGCCTGCTCAAAATCCTTATCGAGATCATCGCAGTCGCAGAAGACAATGTTCTTATCTTCGACTCTCGGGAAGCAGCACTTAATGCCCTTGTCCATGAAATACTTCGCGAGACTGTCGACGGGAACTTCTCCGTTAAGAGATCTGTAGAGCGCTATCCTCTTTGTCTTCTTGAGCTTTGACTTAAGCTCGGCATCGTCGATCGCTGCGATAAACTCAGGCAGCATGTCATCGATCTCAGATAACTTCTGTGAAGGCAGTTCCTGTCTTCTTCTCTTTATCTCTTTTCTTATCCTGGATTTCTCTTCTTCAATATTCATAAGCTTCAGCCCTTAGCGATCATTTCCTTAAGTTCTTCAATGCCGATAATCGGTACGCCCAGTTCTCTTGCCTTACGCTCCTTTGAGCCTGCGTCAGCTCCCATGAGGAGATAAGATGTCTTCTTGGATACTGAAGATACAGGCTTGCCTCCGTTACTCTCGATGAGTGCCTCGGCTTCGCTTCTGGACATTCCTTCGAGTGTTCCTGTAATGCAGAATGTAAGTCCTGAAAGAGAAGATCCCTGCACCTCACCTTCAGCTTTTGCAAAGTTCAAACCGAGATCTTTGAGTCTTGCCAGGAGCGCCTTGTTACCTTCGTCATGGAAGAAATTAAAGATTCCTTCAGCGGAGATCTCTCCGATATCCTGAACGGCAGACAAAGCATCCTTGTCTGCTTCTGCGATTGCATCGATGGAACCGAATGTCCTGATGAGCTCTTTTGCAGTAGCCTTTCCTACGCCGGGAATTCCGAGTCCTGCCAGAACCTTGTCAGCCGGAGTCTCGGTTTTCGCTGTTTCAATTGCATTAAGAAGCTTATCGGTATTCTTCTCAAGTCCCAGGAGCTTGCCTGCAATAAGTTCATCTCGCTTGTCTTTAAGTTCGAAAACATCAGCAATGTCTTTGATGTATTTCTCTTCAGTGAGCTTTCTGATGTACTCCGTGCCGAATCCCTTGATATCCATGCAGTCACGGGAAACAAAGTTAACGATGCGGTTTACGAGCGTTCCGGGACACATGAGGTTCATGCACTTAAGATCGACGCCGCCCTCGTCACGTGCGAGCCTGTGGCCACATACGGGGCAGCAGTCAGGCATCCTGTAAGGCTGCCAGTCAGCAGGCCTCTTATCTTTATTTACATCCTTAACTTTGGGGATGATCTCACCGGACTTATATACGAGGATAGTATCACCGATGCCAAGTCCCAACTGGTCGATGAAATCCTGGTTATGCAATGTCGCACGGGACACCATTGTGCCGCACAGACTGATGGGTTCAAAAACGGCAACGGGAGTAACCCTGCCAGTTCTGCCCGTGTTGACTTCAACTTCGAGCAGACGTGTCTCTTTTACTTCCGGCGGATACTTATATGCAACAGCCCATCTCGGGAACTTGATAGTATTTCCGAGCTTGTTTCTCTCTGAGAGATTGTTGAGCTTAACGACCGCGCCGTCGATATCATATTCAAGCTCGCCGCGCATGTCGCCGATCTTCTGAATGGCGTCCCAGACTTCGTCTGCGGTCTTGCACTTGTAGCAGTTCTCGATTACCTTCACGCCGTTGCGCTTAAGATACTCGTAACCCTCAAGATGCGTATTGAATGTAACTCCCTTTGTCTCCTGGACGTTGAATATAAAGAGTGAGAGACCTCTCTCCTTTGTTATTCTGGTATCGATCTGTCTTAATGTTCCTGCTGCGCAGTTTCTGGGATTTGCGAAAGTCTTCTTGCCCTCTTCCTCGGCCTTAGCATTAACGCTCTCGAAAGCCTTTCTGGTCATGTAGACTTCGCCTCTGATCTCAATATAGGGAACGGGCTCTGCCATCTTCAGGACAACATCAGGGATCTGCTTAGCGTTCATCGTGACGTCTTCGCCTTCGGTGATGCCGTCACCTCTGGTAACTGCAAGCTTCAGCTCGCCCTCTTCGTAACGCAGAGCCATGGACAAACCGTCTATCTTGGTCTCAACGAGGAACTCGGCTTCATCACCGAACTCTTCGCGCATTGAATTTACGAATTCATATACATCTTCCTTCTCGAAAACATCCTGAAGTGACAACATCGGAACGTTATGCTTAACGAGGATGCCCTTTTCGGCTTTCCAGCCGACTCTTTTGGAAGGTGATTCGGGAACGATCCAGTCAGGATGTTCCTTCTCGATCTCTTTGAGCCTGTTGTTCATGGTATCGTACTCATAGTCCGATATCTCAGGTTCATCTTTGGAATAGTACAGCTCGGCAAAATGATTAAGCTTCTTTACGAGCTCGAGATATTCATTTCTCTCCTGGTCATCACCCTGCATGGCAGAGAATAAATCTAACTGTTCCATATCATTTCCTTCTGCTGGCTGTAGCAAGATATATTATCGGAATCACAGCGAAAGCAGTGAGGAAAGCTCCCCAGATGATCTCGTGTATTCCGGCAAGTCCCGCAAAGCTGTCAGTGATATGAAGATCGTTATACCCGGTTATGTAAAGGATCTTGGAAACCGTATCATTGAGCTTTGCGATAGGTACAAAAAGAAGCGAGTTAACAAGGGCAATGCCTGTGGCGTAGATATATACGTCGGTAAACCACGTAAGTCCCTTGTCGAACTTTATCAGATAGAAAAGAATGCATAACGCTGCCGGGAAGGCAAGCGCAATGCCGTCCATAAAATCAACCGTAGATGTGGCAATGCTCTTAAATACGAGAATGCCGATGCAGAGCACTGTTATTCCGCAGGGCATGTATGTGCTGATCACCGTCGTTGAAAGCTTCTGCATTAAGACAATTACCGCGATAACGATCAGATATAAAACCAGGGAAATAACAATATCAGGTGTGCCAAACCCCTTAAGGGCATAGTCCACACCTGATGCAATATACCGCGCAAAAATATGGAAGGGCTCTGCAATCAGAGTCCCCCACAAAAACAGCATTACGATTGAAATAATACCGGCTCGTTCTTCGCTTCTCATACCGAATCATGACACCATGGCAGGTGCCCTAAATAAGTATTCAAATCAAATCACTTAAACTTGTAACGAGAGATTACTCGTCAAGAGAAGTGAAGTCGCCATCCTCAAGATATGCCTTGAGTGTATTGTATTCTTCGAAATCAAGAGAAATACCCTTACCAACCTTCTCATGGTTCGGGCCCCAATCACGGATATCAAGCTTCGGCTTACCGTTGTTCCACTTAACGATGTTGAGCTCACGCTGCCAACCGGACTTATTCTCCTTGAGAATACCGATCTGCTGGACGATCTCATATGTGATTTCTGTCTTAGGCATCCTAAAATTCCTCCTGCAAAATCATATTTCGTTGTATGAATTATAACACACGTTTGATATCTTCATATAATATAATTAAGAAAAAAGGAGAACTGTCCGGATAATGGATAAGATATATGTATTTTTAATCATATTTGCAGCGCTCGCACTGCTGTATATCTTATGGTGTTTTCTCGAACCGTTCTTTCATGACCGTGACACGGCCATGCTCAAAAAATCTCCCAAAGATATCTCGGCTAACGATAATCTGACCGTCAAAAAGCTTCCGATGGTACAGAGCGGCGAAAATAAAGATCCCGATTTCAGATTCTTTTTCTTTTCTGATACGCATGCGGAATGGTGCCCCGTTACCGCGGACAGGATCTGTGATCACATCCGAAAGGAACACAATAGCAAGTCTTTGGATGCAGTCATCTTCGGAGGCGACATGAGCTCTTACAAACAGGGTTCTCCCAAAGGATTTAAATACCTTAATACTGTAAGAGACTGCTGCCGTGAACTTGAGATTCCCTTCTATGGCGTCTCCGGTAACCACGACATATATGATACAAATATTTCCGTACAGGCCGGATTCACGAGCCTGGACAATAACCACATAACGCTCACATCGCGCACAAGCGGCGCTAAGGCCGTCCTGACAGGCTTACCCGATACAGGCAGAAAGAACCGTGTCTGGTACAAGATGCCTGCACAAGAAGGCTCTGAGCCTGTTATCCTGGTGGTACACGATCCTGACGCCCTGCTTCATTTCGAGCCCGAGACCAGACCGGACTTCATGCTCTCAGGTCATCTCCATGGCGGACAGATGAAATTTCCCTTCAAGATCGAATTTTGCGTTCTCAGAAGACATGACAGGCTCCCAAATATGGGCGCCGTACAGGGTGTTTACAATATCGGAGGAACTACCGTATTCATCTCAAGAGGTCTGGGATGCGGCGTAATGCCCTTCAGATTCCTCTCTGTCCCCGAATCAACTGTTACCGAGATCTATCTCTGACCTGTCCACTCTTTCGGGATTACATATTATATATAAAGAATATAAAAGAGGCTGCCTCATAAGAGACAGCCTCTGAATTTCTTTGCTTAAGTCAGCTATTAGCCGAGCTCTGCGAAGTACTTGATTGTTCTTACCATCTGTGATGTGTAAGAATTCTCGTTGTCGTACCAAGAAACAACCTGAACGAGTGAGTTGCCATCTTCCATCTTGGAAACCATTGTCTGGTTAGCATCGAAGAGTGAACCAAACTTCATGCCTACGATGTCAGAAGAAACGAGCTTCTCTTCTGTGTAACCGAAAGACTCGTTTGTAGCAGCCTTCATTGCAGCGTTGATGCCCTCAACTGTAGCTTCACCAGCAACTACAGCGTGGAGAATTGTTGTAGAACCTGTGAATGTAGGAACTCTCTGAGCTGCACCGATGAGCTTACCATTGAGCTCAGGGATTACGAGGCCGATAGCCTTAGCAGCACCTGTTGAGTTAGGTACGATGTTAGCAGCACCAGCTCTTGCTCTCTGGAGGTCACCCTTTCTCTGAGGACCGTCGAGGATCATCTGGTCGCCTGTGTAAGCGTGAACTGTTGTCATGATACCGCTCTGGATCTTAGCATAATCGTTGAGAGCCTTTGTCATAGGAGCGAGGCAGTTTGTTGTGCAAGAAGCAGCAGAGATGATCTTGTCATCAGCTGTGAGTGTTGTGTGGTTAACGTTGAAAACGATTGTAGGGAGATCGTTTCCTGCAGGAGCGGAGATAACAACCTTCTTAGCGCCTGCGTTGATGTGAGCCATGGACTTTTCCTTGGATGTATAGAAACCTGTGCACTCGAGAACTACGTCTACACCGAGCTCACCCCAAGGGCAATTGTTAGCGTCAGACTCCTTGTAGATCTTGAGAGTCTTGCCGTCTACTGTGATTGTGTTAGCCTCGTCGTCAGAAGATACTGTGTGCTTATTCTCGCCGAATACACCAGCATATCCGCCCTGAGCTGTGTCATACTTGAGAAGGTGAGCGAGCATGGAAGGCTTTGTAAGATCGTTGATAGCAACTACTTCATAACCCTCAGCGCCGAACATCTGTCTGAAAGCAAGACGACCGATACGACCGAAACCGTTAATCGCAACTTTTACTGCCATATTGAATTCCTCCTAAATTCCCTTGCGGGATTAATTAACTTATTGTGCTCAAAATGCACCGTCAAAATTCTACTCCATCAAATAGTCATTTTCTATATGTTTTTTGTCACAAGATTGTAAATTAAGAGGAATTTTGGCCGATTTCGGCCCTGAAAGCCAAAACGATTTTTATTTCACTTTTTGGCGCCCGCAGTAAGGTCCTTAAGCTTGTTCTCTGCCTCTTTTTTGTCAAACGTCGAAAAGAACCTGCGGTCCTCCGCGTCAAGTATCCGGTAGTGGCGGGAAATGATGTTCTGCTGGATCCTGTAACCCTTGGATTCCTTTATGTCCTGCCACCAGACGCGCCCCCCCATGGTCTTGTCCGGAAGCTTGGCATCCAGGCCGTCGAGCGCTATGACCTTGACAAGATCCGAGGTCTCCCCTCCGAACGCGTCCGCAATGATCGAACTGTCAGCGAAAATGACCGCCGCCGCAACGGCTGCTGACCATGAAAGCGAGTTCCTGCCCTTTTCGATCTCGACGAGGGTCTTTTTTGAGATACCTATGGCCTCGGCCATCTTCTCCTGAGTCAGGTCAAACTCGGTCCTGATGAGCTTGATCTTGCTGTTCATTATCGATATAAATTCAGCTCGTTCCATTTAGATCCCCTCCAAAATCATCAGAATGCGACAGGCATGAAGAACGGGAACGGCATCGTTGCTATTGCCATGAGCAGAGCAACCTTCTTTTTTGCCTTATCATCCAGTTCTGTCTTTTTAAGAGCTATCTTAACATTGAAAACGTAGATCAGTACGCCCGCGAGGAGCACTGCAAAAAGCGTGCAGAGAAACTGTCCCGGGCCTCTGAACGGATTTGCCATGACGCTCGTATGGAAGAATTCGCCAAAGACATATTCAAAACCAACCATAAGGAATGCCGCGACGAGATCCGCGATATACCCGAATATCCAGCTCTTGAGGATGGACTTTCTCCAGTTGAACCATATCTTCTCCTTGCCGAAGATCTTGAATCCGATAAGAAGAAAAATACTGTCGATCAGGAAATTGAACGGCAGCGAGATGACCCAGGCCATCGGAAAGATATAAAGAAATGTGGGATGAAAGCCCATGTTGAAGGCTTTCTTTGAACCGTCATGATTATATGGAGCTTTGTAATAACGTCTCATAAGCATGTCCGCCTTTCACTGTGTATCAAGTGACTGTTAGTGTAATTTTACACTATCGGTGGACAATGTCAACTGTTCTTACTTAAGTACCGCGGTAACCCTCTTGATGTTGATGCCCTGATCAGCGAACTGCTGCTCGAATTCGGTACGGATATTATCCTTCTCGTACTCGCTGTTATGAAGGTCTCTTGTAAGCTCTGTCAGTTCAAAGCCGCTCTCTTCGAATTCCTTCAGAGAGAAATCGAAAAGGTCGTCATTGTCTGTCTTGAAAGAAAGCCTGGAACCCGGCTTGAGAAAGCTTTTGTACTTTGTAAGGAAATCCCTGTACGTAAGCCTTCTCTTGGGCTTGTTCTGCCTTGTCCAGGGATCGCAGAAATTGATGAACATGTGGTCGACTTCATCCTTATCGAAATAATTCTCGATTAGGTTTGCGTCTCCCTTTATGAAGAACAGGTTGGGCAGTTCCATCTCATGCGCCTTTTCGATGGCTGCAAGTATTACGGACGGTTCTTTCTCTACTGCGATATAAAGGACCTCCGGGTGAGCCTGCGCCATCAGCGTGCAGAATTTACCTTTGCCGCAGCCTATCTCAAGCCAAACGGGGACGTCCGCGGTAAAGCCGCAGGCCTCCCTCCAATGGCCTTTGTTGAGCATCGGGTCGTCAAACCAGCGCTCATGGCATCTTTCCATACGTATAGGGATGTTGCGTTTCGCCCGCATCCTGCCCATAGTTATGTTCTCCCTAAAATATCAGAGTATCTTCTCGTCAAGCTTGACGCCGCCGACAACGTGGAAATGCGCATGCATTACCGTCTGGCCGCCGTCAGCGCCGCAGTTGTTGATAACGCGGAATCCTGTTCCGAGGTCCTTGATCTTTGCTACCTCATCGATAGCTTCTGCCACATATCCCAGGTACTCTTTGCCCTCAGCTGAAGAAGCCATGTCACGGATATCGTCGAAATGCTTCTTGGGAACAACGAGCACATGTACGGGTGCCGCAGGATTGATATCGTTGAAGCACAGAACCTTATCGTTCTCGTAAACCTTTGTTGAAGGGATCTTGCCTTCGACTATGTCACAGAATAAGCACATATGAACACCTCTTATTTGATCTGGGAAGCGATTATCTCTTCTGCCTTTGCAAGAGCGTCAGAAAGCTTGCTTACGTCCTTGCCGCCTGCCTGAGCCATGTCGGGACGTCCGCCGCCGCCACCGCCTGCAACCTTGGCAGCTTCCTTGATGATGTTGCCGCAGTGAACACCTGCCTTGACTGCAGACTCTGTTGCCATTGCGGTAAAGATAAGCTTGTCGCCGGATGTAGCTGCAAGGAATACGACACCGCTGTCAAGCTTGTCGCGGATCTTGTCAGCCGTATCTCTGAGGGCCGCCGCATCAGCTGCATCGCAGGAAGCGACAACAGCTTTTACGCTGCCGAATTCCTTTGCAGACTTGACTGCGTCGTCAGCGAAAGAACCTGCCTTTGCCTTCTGGATCTCGGCGATCTCCTTTTCGAGAGACTTGACTTCGGCGTGAAGTGATCCGATCCTCTCAACGATCTTATCCTTGGGAGTCTTAAGCGCTGTAGCAGCCTCATTGATGAGGACTCTGTCCTCTTTGTTCATCTCGTAGCATCTTGCGCCGGTAACAGCTTCAATTCTTCTGATACCTGCCGCGATACCTGCTTCGGAAACGATCCTGAACTGGCCGATCTGTGCGCTGTTAGAAAGGTGCGTACCGCCGCAGAACTCAAGATCGAACGGATCGTTGAAATCACCTACTGAAACGACTCTTACGACTTCGCCGTACTTCTCGCCGAAGATGGCGGTTGCGCCGAGCTTCTTTGCTTCCTCGATGCCCAAGACTTTAGTCTCAACGGGAAGTGCCTGAAGAACGACATCATTGACCATTTCCTCGACCTTGGAGAGCTCTTCTGCCGTCATTGCCTGATGATGGTTAAAGTCAAATCTCAGACGGTCACTGCCGACATAAGAACCTGCCTGCTCGACCTGGGGTCCCAAAACCTTCTGGAGTGCTGAAAGCAGGATGTGTGTAGCCGTATGGTTCCTTGCGATGGAAAGTCTTGTCTTCTTGTCGACTTCGATGCTTACTGTTGCACCGCTTGTGAGCGTGCCTTTGACTGCCTTAAGAGTATGGAGATACTTGCCTGCAGCGTCCTTGTCGACAGAGATGACTTCTGCTTCGAAATCATTTGTGAAGATCTTACCTTCATCGTGGATCTGACCGCCCATCGTAGCGTAAAGAACTGTCTTGTCGGTGATCACGATGATGTCGTCGCCTGCTGAAACGCTGTCGACTTTCTGAAGGTTGCCGTCTGCATCTGCCTTCAGGATATAAAGGACCTTCGCATCGCACTTAAGGTTGTCGTAACCGTCGTATTCTGTTGCGTTTGAATCCTTCGCGACTTCGTCAGGGATGGTATTTACGGCAAGAGCAAGATCGTCCTTGGACTTGGTAGCTGCCCTTGCAGTCTCCTTCTGCTTTTCCATTGCAGCCTTGAAGCCTTCCTCGTCGACCTTGAGGCCTTCTTCGGAAGCCATCTCGACGGTAAGCTCGATCGGGAACCCGAATGTATCGTAAAGATAGAAAGCGGACTCGCCATCGATCTCGGAAGAGCCGGCAGCCTTCTTGTCATCAAGGATCTTCTTGAATTCCTTGATGCCGTTTTCGAGCGTGCTCTCGAACCTTGCAATCTCCTTTTCGAGTTCGTTCAGGATAAAGTCGCGGTTCTTTGCAAGAAGCGGATAGCTGTCATCGTAAACGTTGTCGATATAGATCTTTGCAAGGCCCTGGATGTTCTCGGGCTTAAGGCCCAATGTTCTTGCGTGTCTTACGGCACGTCTGATGAGACGTCTTAAGACATAGCCTGCGCCTGCGTTTGAAGGAACGAGCTTTGCGCTATCTCCTATCAGCATAACGCTTGTACGGATATGGTCTGCGAGGACTCTCATGGACCTTGTGAGCTTCTCATCGGCATTGTACTTAACACCGGAAGCCTTCTCGATATAAGCGATCGCATCGGTGAAAAGGTCTGTCTGGTAAACATCCTTTGTTCCGTTAAGGAAAGCAAGGATTCTCTCAAGGCCCCAGCCGGTATCTACGTTCTTCTGCTTGAGCGGTGTGAGATGGCCGTCCTGATGCTTCTCGTACTGCATGAAAACATCGTTTCCGATCTCGGTGTACTTGCCGCAGGAGCATCCGGGGCCGCAGTCAGGGCCGCAGTCGGGAACGTCTGCAATATAGAACATCTCGCTGTCAGGACCGCAGGGACCGTACTCAAGTCCCCACCAGTTGTCGTCAGCACCAAGATAGTAGATGTTCTCAGGCTTGAATCCGGAAGCGATCCTGAACTGTGCACCTTCCTCATCCCTGGGAGCATTCTCGTCGCCTGCGAAAACGGTCGAAGCGAGGTGGTCCCTGTCAAACCCGAAAACATCGGTAAGGAGCTCATAGCTCCACTTGCATCTTTCTTCCTTGAAGTAGTCACCGAGGCTCCAGGATCCCATCATCTCAAAGAATGTGACGTGGCTCTTGTCGCCTACTGAATCGATATCGTTTGTACGTACACAGCCCTGAACATTGCAAAGCCTTGTTCCCAAAGGGTGCTTCTCTCCGAGAAGATAAGGCATGAGAGGCTGCATTCCGGCAACGTTGAACAAAACGCCGGTCGAACCGTCGGATACCAGCGAAACGGCACCTACGTCAACGTGGCCTCTTTCTATGTAAAATTCCTTCCAGGTCTTCCTGAGCTCTTTTGAAGTGAACTGTCTCATCGGTGAATACTCCTAATAAAAAATAAAACTTAAGAATTATAAATCGAAACCTAATCCTTTGCAATCTCGGACAAGCCTTTGGATGCGCGTTTCAGATAATCGGCAAAATTCTTTCTGACGGCTTCGTTTCCTATCTCGATCGTTACGCCGTTGAAAGTCGTAAGTTCAAACAGACCGGTATAAAGAGTGGGCACGTCGGTCGTCTTGAAGATCAGGTCGAGCCTGCCTTTGTCGAGCTTCGTATCGTCGATGCTCGGAACCTGTCCGAGCCTTGTTGCGATTGCATTGTAAGCCTGCAGGACGATCTTTCTGTTATCTCCTTTGATAGTAAGCGGAAGCGCTATCGGGGAACCGCCTGAATAAGCCGAAACGGAGATCTCGATAAATCTCTTTATTGCGGTCTCGCGAGCCTTTTTGGAAGGGAAATCGAAGTATTTCTGGTTAGGGGCACAGTCAACTTGAGACACCCTGTCGTATCTGTAATGCTTCATGGCGCCTTCAAGGCCTTCGCCTTTTTTGACCAGTTCTGCCGCTACAACGTTATCAATTGCGATTATGTAGTAACAGCTGTTCCTCCAGTCGAGCGCCAATGGCGAGATGATCTTCTCACTCTTTTCAGCCAGCTCGTTTCCAAGCTTGTAACCGTAAGAAAGCTTAAGGCATTCCTTATTCTCTATCGCTCCTCTTATGGTATTGAGCCATAAGATCTTTTTATGGCTCATCCTGGCATCATGAGGAATAAGGGCTCTGTCGCGGTAGTTCTCGTCAAAATACTTCGGGAACATCTCGATGATCTTCTTATTGAGATTCGTGTCAACAAACTCAGTCGTGTTTATCGCATCGACAAGAAGTCTTGCCTCATCTACGGTGATCTCGCCCTTGATCTGGTTTTTATGGTATTTTTTGCCTTCGACCGTGATCCAGGATTCTGTGCCTGAACCGCAGGTCTTTGAAACGAATTCGTTGATCCTGCTGATGTCGGCGTAGATCGATTTGCGTTCAAAGACATATCCCAGCTTTTCCTCAAGATAAGCGATCAGCTCATTCACCGAGACGCCGTTATTGTCGTCAAAAGCATTCAGTTCACGCTTGAAATAGTCATAGATGAAAAGTATCTTCAGCTTCGATAGTTCACTGTTTGCCATAGCCGTTCCTCCTGAAGATTCAGATAAGACAATAGTACCATTAAAAGTACTCGCAGTTAACCTGAAAAACGAAAAACGCTATATTTAAAAGAATACGATTTTTATCTCCAAAACAGAGTCTGACCGTGTTAAAATGTTAGGCACTTTTATCGTATCAAGTGGGGTGACTTCAATTGAGAACCATAAGCGAACTCGGCTTTGCGGTGCCTGACATTCTTATTCCGCAGAAAGGCACAGACCTTGAGAAATGGGCAGTTATCGCCTGCGATCAATATACATCGGAGCCGGAATACTGGGCAGACTGCGAAAAAGAGGTAGGACAGGCTCCTTCAACCCTTAACCTCGTCCTTCCCGAGGTTTATCTCGGAACAGAAAAAGAGACTGAAAAGCTTGATTCCATAGCAAAAACAGCCGGCAGATATCTTGAAGGCGGCATCCTTACGGGACTGGGCACAGGCTTCATCCTTACAGACAGGGCAACATCGCTCCACCCTTCAAGAAAAGGCCTCATGGCTGCCATCGATCTCGAAGGCTACAGCTTTGAACCCGGAAACAAGAACATCTGCAGGGCTACCGAAGGCACGGTTCTCTCAAGGATCCCTCCGAGAGTCAGGATCAGGGCCAATTCCCCGCTCGAACTTCCTCACATCATGATCCTTATCGATGACCCCAGGGGCATCACCATTGAAAAGGCTTTTGATATGGCTAAGGCTGAAGGGATCGAGCCTTTGTATGATACTGATCTCATGCTCGGTTCAGGTCATATTACCGGAACGTTCATTCCAGATGGCTCGGCTATTGCGGAATCCATAATCAACGGCCTTGCAGCCCTCAAGAACGAAAACGGCGACGGCCTTTTGTTCCTCGTAGGCGACGGCAACCACTCTCTTGCTTCCGCTAAAGCTCACTGGGAGAACATCAGAGAAGGTCTTTCCGATGAAGAAAAGAAGGATCATCCCGCAAGGTTCGCACTTGCCGAGATCGTAAACATCCATGACAAGGGCCTCGATTTTGAGCCCATCCACAGAGTAGTATTCAACATCTCCGGAGAAGAATTCATCGCAAAGGCAAAAGAATATTTCAAGGATTCAGGTATCGAACTTAACGGCGATATAAACGGAAAGCAGAGCTTTGTTGTTGTAACAGAGGGCTTTAATGATGTTACCGTTTCACTCTCCAACCCGCCGCACACGCTGGCCGTCGGATCGGTCCAGATGATGATCGATTCTTTAGGCCTTGAGTGCGATTACATTCACGGCGAGGATTCCGTAAGAAATCTCGCAACGGCAGGAAACACAGGCATCCTCGTGCCCGCAATCAGTAAGGGAACGTTCTTCGGCACAGTCGAAAAGGAAGGCGTGTTCCCCAGAAAGACGTTCTCGATGGGCGAAGCGTTCGAAAAGCGTTTCTACCTGGAAGCCAAAAAGATCGTTAAATAAACATGGAAGAAACAGATAACAGAAAAAGCGTCTGCATAATCGGAGCCGGATTGTCCGGCCTCACCTGCGGCATGCGTCTGGCAAGGGCCGGATTCAATGTCACAGTAGTGGAAGAGCTCGCCTCTCCGGGCGGTCTTCTTGCATACACGAGGATCGGAAGAGAATATCTTGAGCTCACTCCGCATCACTTAAGAAAGAGCGACAAATCCCTTCTCGCATTGATCAAGGAGATGGGCGTCGAAGACAAGGTGGCCTGGTTTGACTCCACCTGGCAGGGCAGAGCTTCACACAGGAAGGTCGGATATTTTGACGGCGGTTTCTCATGCCTGATCTCAAGCCTTGCACAGGAGATCACCGACCACGGCGGAAGGATCTGCTTCTCCACCACCGTTGCCGAGATCTCAAGGCTGAGCAGCGGCAGCTACCGCACGACATGCGTCCTTCCTAACTCAACGAGATTCGTTATCGACAGCACCTACGTCATCTTCACGGGTTCGTGCCGTACTTTCATAAACGTCAGCCACGGACTGCCCATTGAGATGGATGCCCGCGACACCATGATGAACGTTACCTACAGCGCAAAGATATCCGCATTCATGGTCTTAAAGCATGAGACCTCGCAGATGTTCTACCAGCAGGTGACCAAGGGAACCGGCGTCCCGTTCGACAGGATAATCAATCACACGAGCTGTTTCGGCCAGAGAGGATACGGCGGAAGCGTCGTTTATCTGGTCGGTTCATGCCGCGTCACCGATCCGATCTGGATCGAGTCGGATGCTGACATCATGCTCAAATTCTTTGCGGCATACAAGAAACTCTACAGGTCCATCCGCAAATCGGACGTCAAATCATGGCGCGTCACTAAGATCCGTTATGCCCAGTCGGAGCAGTATCCCGGGATCGATCTTACGAATCCGTGCGAGAATCTTTACGTCTGCTCCACCGGTCTGGCAAGGTACGATACCGGAGACACGCCCGAGAACCGAATGGAACTTACGGTCTCTCTTGCCGGAAGGATCTGCCAGATGATCACCGCAAAGGAAGAACTCGTTCATACCGGTTCAGATTCGTTAACCGAAGTGACTTCGCTCGCAAGAGAGATCACTGAAATCTCAAGAGGCTGATATTTATGGAAAAACGTTCATCCGCAAAGAAGACTCTTTCACTGAAAAATGACTTCATACCGGCTAAGTTCGTTTTATTCATCTTTCCTTTTTTCATCGAGGCATTGATCGGCTTCCTTACCATGGGTTCCGGCGATACTTTGAGCGTGCTCATCTGGAGCATGTTGGTCTTTCTGTTCGGGATCGGCGTATTCCCGCTTGCGGCTAAAGTTTTCAACAGATTCGGCAGCGGCGGGTTCATCATCTCTCAGGCACTTGGAATAATCCTTACAAGCCTCCTGGTCTGGACACTCGCATATCTTAACATCGGAGGTTTCAACCTTCCTTTTGTGATCGGCGCTTTCATCGTGATCTCACTTGTCAGCTGGGGCGTCAGACCCCTCCGCGAAGCTGCAATATCCAAACTGACAGAGCCGTTTTTCGTGGAAAGAGCCGTGCTCGAAGAACTTGCATTTCTCGTGATCTTCTGTCTGATGTGCTATTTCAAGGGATTCCTTCCCGACATCAATGGCAACAACGGACAGGAAAAGTTCATGGATTACGGCTTCATCATGTCAATGCTGAGGAATGACAGACTTCCCGCAAAGGACATGTGGCTTGCAGGAGAAAACATTAACTACTACTATTTCGGACAATTCATGTGGGCACTGGTCATAAAGTGTTCATTTATCAGACCTGCCGTGGCATATAACATAGCCATGTGCTCTGCAACGGCTCTTCCTTTTGCGATGTCTTTCAGTTTCGGGACCATGCTCATCGAGACCGCCATCCAGCATGGTTTCCATGATTCACCGATACCGAAATACCTCACGGGAACCCTTACAGGATGCGCAGTTTCGCTCTGGGGCAACTCACACTCATTCTATTACGATCCCGACAGTTTCGGTCACGGACTGCTTAAATTATTTGAAAAGATTGGCTTCAAGGTCGGTAACACGACTGAATTCTTTTATCCTGACAGTACGAGATACATCGGTCACAATCCGGTGATAACCGAGAACGGCGGTGATTTCACGATCGAGGAATTCCCCTTCTATTCATATCTGATCGGTGACCTTCATGCCCATGTCATTTCCATGATGATCGTAATCATCATCGCCTCACTGCTCCTCGCATTCATTAATTCCGCATCTTATCCTGACAGCCGTGAAATGAAGGTGTTCAGATCTTTCAGGAACATCCTTCCGAAATCGGGCGTTTCCACTTCGGAATACAAAGTAACCCTGACTCTCCCGTTCGTATTGAGCGCCGTTCTTTTAGGCGTTGCCCAGATGACGAGCTACTGGGATTTCCTCATTTATTTCATATTCGGCTCGATGGCGGTCCTGATCGCAAATACCCGCGCTTCAAAGGTCTTCACTGATGTCTGGGGTGCGATCTATTTCCTGATGAACACGGCTTTCATACTGTCGTTCTACCTCGTTTCAGGCAGTGACCCCGTCCTTCTCATCGTTCTCGAAGGCTTCCTCATGATAATCGCCTATCTGTTCTCGGTGGCCGATCCGTGCGCACTTACCAGGACGTCGTTCCAGATGAGCTTCATGTTCACGGCAGGACATCTTGTGGCACTTCCCTTCAACCTGAGATTCGACATGATCTCGAATTCGCTGGGCAGGGTCAAGACATCATCAGATCCGTATCAGCTGTTCATACTCTGGGGAACGCACGTCACCATTTGCCTTGTATTCTTCATTTGGATCGCGCTTACAAAGAACTATAAGCTTACCGGTTCCAAAAAGAGCGCCTCCGCAAACGGCAATAAGGAAGTACCTGTCGAAGATGTGAACAGAAACGGCTGGACCAATCCAATACAGAAGTTTTTCGGCACGAGAAACATCGCTGACGTGTTTGTCTGCGGCATGTTCATCGTAGCCATCCTGTTCGTGATCGCGCCCGAGATATTCTACGTCAGAGACATCTACACCGAAGGTTATCTGCGTTCCAACACGATGTTCAAATTTACTTTCGCAGCGTTCATCATTCTTTCCGAAGCAATGTGCTATGCCGCTGCGCGCTTCATATGGTTCATCACCAAAAAGGGACACTATTCAACGCCTGCTCTCATCGCGGGATTCATTTCGATCATCCTCATGGTAATACCCGCGCACTACACTCTTGTAGCGCTCAAGCAGAGAAGCGGCGACATCAGCAAAGAATTCTACCAGGGTCTTGACGGTACCGCTTTTATCGAGACGCACGCGAGCGAAGAATGCTATGAACAGTACGAAGGCAATCTCGTCTGCTATCTCAAGGCCGCAGAATGGTTTAACCGGAACGTCAAGGGTTCTCCCGTGATCTGTGAAAGTTACGGCGACAGCTATACCGACAACTGTATCATTTCAGCGTACACGGGCCTTCCGACGGTGTTCGGCTGGCAGACCCATGAATGGCTTTGGCGTTTCCACGGGATCGTCGACCAATCGGAAGACAAGCTTGTCTCAGATCCCGATAACGACGTCCTGACCAAACTTATCTATCCAAGGCAGGGTGACGTCGATACCATCTATGAAGAAAACGATGAGTCAGCCGTCAGAGCAGTCATCGATAAATACAAGATCGAATATATCGTTCTCGGCAGCCTGGAATATGCGAAATTCGGCAATGAGAACATGGAGCTCTTCTACAAGATGTTCGGTGAACCCGTATTCACTTACGAGGATCTCATGGTCTTCAAGACCACTCCTTCACAGGGCGCATCCTGATCTTTCAAGCTTTACGCGAGAACATATCCGCTCTCGGGATCTCCCATGATGGTGCAAAGTGCGCCTACAGCCTTGAGTTTATTACGCAGATAACTGATATAGACTTCGACTACTTTAGGTGAAGTAGCAGGTTCATCGCGCCACAGTCTCCCGAAAAGTTCATCACCGGTAAACGGCTTCCCTTCAGCACCTGCCAGGAGCTCTAAAAGCCTCATTTCCCTGGCTGCGAGACTGATGGAATTCACTGCCGAAAGTTCAGCATTTGAAGTATTGAGGCTGACATTCGAGAACGTGATTATCACAGGCGTCTGCGCTTGTTCAGTCTGCGATCCGCGTCTTGCCGCTGCCCTGATCCTTGCGAGAAGCTCGCCCATGGAGATCGGTTTGGTCAGATAATCGTCCGCTCCGGAATCAAGGCCGTTGATCTTGTCCTCGATCTCGGACATGGCCGTCAGCAGTATTACCGGCGTTTTGATGCCTTTCTCCCTGATCTCCTTCAGCGCTTCTATGCCTGATTTTTTAGGCATCATGACATCAAACAGCATTACGTCAAACGTCTTTTCCGATGCTCTCTCAACGGCTTCCTGGCCGTCAGAAGCCACGGTAACTTCATACCCAGCGTGCTTTATTATCGCCGCAAGAGCGTTTCTCAGATTGACTTCATCGTCAGCAAGTAAGATCTTCATCCCTGTTTCCTTGTTATGCATTGTTTATCATTTCCCTTATCGTCTGCATCGAAACATCGCATGCCGCGAGCTCGTCGGCGCACCTTCTGAGCTCGGAAACAATCAGATTGTTGTCATAGATCGTTTTCTTGTATTTGAGCTTGTGCTCGAGCGCGGCCCATGAATCCATTGCGATGGTCCGAAGCTGAATTTCCACATACCATATTCCGGGATCGTTCCCCAGAGCGTCCTCATAAGGCTCCTCAACGGAGACTATCAGGTGATAGCTCCTGTATCCGTTGGGTTTCGCTTTTGTAAGATAGTCCTTTTCGCGGACGACCTTGACGCCGGGAAGCTCCTTGATACGCCTGATGTTCTCGGTTATGTCATTTATGAAGCAGCAGACTATCCTGATGCCGCAAGCATCGTAAATGCCGCCCGCAAGCGCTTCCTGAGGCGTATGGGGCAAGCCCCTTGCATCGAGCTTGGAGGCCATGCTCTCTTCGCTTTTTATCCTGGTAATGAGATGTTCGTAGAGGGGCTCATTTCCCGCTTCCACATGCGCTTTGTTATATTCCTTTATGCTGGCAGTCAGGTCATCAAGAGTCCTGGCGAGGCCGTCACGATATTTGCCGTATATTGATTCCATATTTTAAAAATATAGAATCAGGCCGCCGGGCTCAATAGATTAATGAGGTAATTCAATGGCATCAAAAAAGATTCCAGGGCCAAACCTTCTCCGGCATCTTAACGACGGTTTTCTCTTCCAGGTCCGCGCCTGCCTTATAGGTAAGCTCTCCGCAGGTCAGAGCAACAGGGCACTTGATCCGGCTGCCGTATTTTCCGTCACCTGCCAGAGGATGACGGCGCGCTGCGAACTGCGCCCTTATCTGGTGCGTCCTTCCGGTCTCCAGGACCGCGCTTACAAATGACAGATCTTCTTTTTCATCGTAAGCGATGACTTCGTAAGAGAGTTTTGCTTCCTTTACGCCTTTCCTCATCTTCTTGACGGGAAAAGTGCGGTTACTCCGCGGGTCGTGATAAAGGAAATCCTCCATCGTACCCTTGTCAGCCTCTAGTCTTCCGGAGCAGATAAGAAAATATTTCTTTGAAACGACTTCAAATCCGGAACCCGGAACCGCTGCCGCGATCAGGCCCGCAACAGGCATGTCAAGCCTGTACAATATGCCCATTCCGGAAGGAGCGGTCTTCTCGCTGTCCTCTCCGGCTTCCTTATACATGATGGCGAACCCGTCGCCCTTTTCCAATATCTTTGCCATGGCTCAACAGATGAACATGCTTATGTTCTCGCGTCCGCCGTCAACGAACAGCTCGACGGTCCCAACGTCTTCAAGTACCGAATATTCGGGTTCAACAGCATAAGCTTTGGAGAACAATGTCCTGCCTTCGAACCTGACGTTAAGTCTTCCCTCATCGTACGAAACGAACCTGCTATCCGTTACCGTGAAGTCCCTTAAAGCTTCACAAGGCCTCATTACGAGCCTGTCCGCAAGATCGAAGAACAGCTCCCTCGGAGAAGAAAGCACCGATGAGCCTGCCATTTTCGTGCTGTAAAGCCATGAGATCAGGATCCTTCTGCAGTCCCTGTCTGAAAAAGTCACGGGGCTGAAGAAATCAGAACCCGTCTCTATCGGGAAGAACGGATCGAACTCGTCGTCAAATACGAAGCGCTTACCGTCGAATTCACCGCTTGCGAAGAGCACTCTTGTCGGAAGATGCTTTTCGGACTGGATCATGAATACCCATCTTCCGTCAAGCTCGAAAAGTTCAGGTGATTCGATCACACTGCCGTATCTTGAATCTGAAACGAGCTCGTCAAGATAATCCCAAGAAAGGAGATCCTGAGACTCGTACAAGATAACCTTTGCGATGTTAGCCGAGCCAGCGCCCACAAGCATCCTGTAAGATCCGCCGTATCTGAACACGAACGGATCCCTGAACTTGACGTTAGAACCTTCAAAGAGCGACTCCAGGACGGGATTTGAATCAAGCTTCGTGAAGCTGATACCGTCTTCAGACCAGGCTATTGATACCGTTTCTGCGCCCTTACCGGACATTGAATTATAGAACAGCCAGAGCTTTCCGTCCGCCACGATCGCAGATCCTGACATGCAGCCGTTTCCGTTCTCATATGGCATTTCGGGCTCTAGCGCGACGGGCAGTTCTTCCCATTCGATGAGGTCGTCCGAAACAGCATGTCCCCAATGCATCGGCCCGAACCTGTGGCTCTTCGGATTGCACTGGAAGAACATGTGATATCTGTTCTTAAACAAAACAAGACCGCACGGGTTTCCGAGCCAACCTTTCCTGTACGCGAAATGGTATTTCACTGCCAAACCCCTGCGGTCTAAATGTTTATCTTTTATCCTGCGGCTTCTTTAGTCGAGTTCCAGAAGGGATACCTTGAGGACTCCTTCTGCATTAGCCAGCTCGTCCAAGATCTTCTTGGAAACGGGCTGATCGATCGCAACGAAAGCCTGTGCATGCGGGTTGTCCGAACCGTCCTGGTTCTTTCTTCCCCAATGCATGGAAGCGATGTTGATGTTGTGGCTTCCGAGGATCGTGGCGATCCTTCCGATGACGCCCGGAACATCGTTGTTCTTAAGAGCAAGAACGGTGTTGGAAAGCGGGCAGTTCATCTCGTAACCGAAGAAGGAAACGATGACCTCAGTGTCAGGTCCGAATACCGTACCGTTGATCTTAAGCTCCCTGCCGTCCTCCGTGCAGAACTTGACGTTGATCAGGTTGTTGTACTTCTGGATCGACTCAGTCTTTGTCTCAACTACTTCGATGCCGCTCTCAGCCATGCACTCCTGTGCGTTAACGTAAGATACATGGTCATTGCCCATACCCTTCAGGAGGCCCATCATGAGCGAAAGTGTGATGATTCCCGTACCGGAACTCTCAGCGAGTTCGCCTCTGTATCTGACTTCAACTCTCTTGATCGGAGTAGCCTCTGCCTGGAAATACATGCGGCCGATCTTCTCAGCGAGTGAGCAGTAAGGCTTAATGTCATCAATGCTTCCGGAGAACTGGGGCATGTTGATCGCTGCAACGAGTTCACCCTTGAGAGCTCCGTCGATGAGCTCTACGATGCCCTGACCGACCTTAGCGGTAGCCTCAACCGTTGAAGCTCCGAGGTGGGGAGTGATGTAGCAGTGGGGAGCGTGGAGAAGAACGTTATCGTACTCCTGCTCGCCGGGTGCCTTATTGTAAGAAGGTTCCTTATCGAATACGTCGATGGCAGCTGCTGCAACCTGACCTTCAGCCAGTGCGTCAGCAAGATCCTGCTCGTTTACGAGACCGCCTCTTGCAGCATTAACGATCCTGACGCCCCTCTTGCACTTATAGAGCTGCTCCTTGGAAAGGATGCCGTATGTCTCTTTTGTCTTAGGAGTATGAAGCGTGATGAGGTCGCAGATGGGAAGGAGATCATCAAGAGTCTTGCATCTTGTAACTCCGAGCTTGTCGAACTTCTCCTGAGGAACATAGGGATCGTAAGCAACAACGTTCATTCCTACGCCCTTGAGCTTTCTGGAAACGATGGAACCGATACGGCCTAAGCCGATAACGCCTGCAGTCTTGCCTTCGAGCTCAACTCCGACCCAGTTTCCGCGTCTGAAATCGCCATTGTGAACGCCTTCGTTTGCAGTGCAGAGGTTACGGAAGATGGAGAATGCATGACCTACTGCGAGCTCGCCTGCTGCCATATTGTTGGCTGTAGGAGTGTTGAGCGCGATGACGCCGTGCTCTGTGCATGCCTTGACGTCGATGTTGTCGATTCCCGTTCCTGCCCTGCCGACAGCCTTAAGGCAGTCCGCATTGTTCAAAAGGGTCTCGTTGATCTTGGTGGCGGATCTTACTATGATCGCGTCAAAACCCTTGATATGCTGTTCGATCTCTTCCTGGGAGTGGCCGAGATATTCCTCGACTTCGTATCCCTGTGTCTTGAGATACTGTACAGACTCTTCCGCAATGCTTTCGGTGATTAGGATCTTCATTTTTATATTTCCTCTCTAAAATCTCTATTGTTATACCGCTTATGCTTCAATGACTTCGGTCAGGTCTTTGAGATACTGCTGAAGTTCTTCGACTGAAAGATCACCCATGTGAGCGATCCTGAAGGTAATATCCTTGAGCGGGCCGTAACCGTTGCTCATGAGGTATCCCCTCTCGCCCATCGCCTTGCTGATCTCGGAAAAGGGCTTGCCGGTTGTGTTCTTGACACAGGTTACGGTAACGGAAAGGTTGTCAGGGTCGCTATACAGCTCGCAGTGCTCCCTTGCCCAGTCCTGAGCGATCTTTGCCATCTCGCAGTGACGCTTGTAGCGGTTCTCAACACCTTCTTCAAGGATCTTGTCGAGCTGGTAGTCGAGAGCGAACATGTGGGACTCGGAAGGCGTTGAAGGATACTGATAAGGCTTCTCCTTAACGAACTTAACAAGTTCAAGGTAATCGAAATAAAGGCCTCTGTTCTCAACTGTCTCAGCCTTCTTGATGGCCTTCTCGGAAACGGAAGCGATGGCCATTCCCGGAGGGAGGCCCAGACACTTCTGTGTGGATGTGATGCAGACGTCGATCCCAAGCTCGTCAACGGGGATCAGGTCTCCTGCCATTGAGGAAACGGCATCAACGCAGACGATGACGTCCGGATACTTCTTATATACTTCAGCGAGCTTCGCCATGGGGTTGTGAATGCCCGTGGAAGTCTCGTTCTGTGTGATCGTGATGAGGTCATACTTTCCTGTGGAAAGAGCTGCTTCGAGCATCTCGGGAGTTGTGATCTGGCCGAGTTCAGACTCGAAAAGATCTGCAGCGATGCCGTTTGAAGTGCACATCTTGTGCCATCTCTTACCGAATGCACCGATAGAGAAAACTGCAGCGCGGGTCTTTGTGAAACTCCTTACGGCGCCTTCCATCAGACCGCTTCCTGATGATGTTGAAAGAACGATGGTATTGTTAGTCATCATGACTTTCTGAAGCTTCTTGGAGATAGACTCCTGGAGTGCTGACGCTTCCTTGGTCCTGTGGCCGATCATGGGTGTGGCCATCTTCTCAAGAATATCAGGGTACACTTCTGTAGGGCCCGGTATAAAGAGTTTCTTGTGCATGGAATTACATCCTCATTTCCGCATATTTTCAAAGCAATGACATTATATACTTGCGGTCTTATTTTTTGTAGTAATAAAGGATGGTGCGAATATACAAAAAAGAATGCCCTCCGGGCCGATTTTTGGCGACGGAGGGCATATGTTGCACTAATGATTTTCGCTTCAGTTCAGTTTGATCGAACCGTCAGTTGCCTGAGTGGTCTCACCTGCTCCGGTATTGTTTCCGGCTGCAGCAGTCGTCTCGGCTGTTCCGCCCGGCTTAAAGGTGACGGGGATCGTTCCGGCAATGACTCCGAGAGGAGGCAGGAGGAGACTGTCGCCGCTGTGAGGAGTATAAGTGCTGGGATCCTGAGCGTTGTACTTGATGATGGTCTGGATACGGGGATCCTGCTCATTATCGAGATCGATCTTGTAAACGTAGTGGAAGAGATCCCACCAGGTCCTGAAACCAACGCTGTCAGAGAATATGAAGTAGCCGATAGGAGCGGACTTGTCTTCGATAGTTGCCTTCGTCGTTGCAGATGTAGGAACCGTCTCAGAAGTGCTTTCATATGTAGGTATCGTCGTCTCGGCGGGCTTCTTGCTGCATCCTCTTGCGATAAGAGCGATGACGATGATAATGCAGATGATGAGGATCGCTACGAAAGCAAGGAACATATATCCGTTGCGGTTAAGCTTCATCTTTCTTCCGCCGTTTCCGCCGCCTCTTCCGCCGTTGCTGCTGCGCATTACGGGAGACTTCGGTGCGCCTGACGGCCTGCCGCCTACGCTGCTCGGACCTGCACCGGCCGGCCTGTATGAAGACTGTCCGGGATTGCTGTACTGAGCCTGCTGCTGAGGCGTAGGTACAGAACGCTGTATGGGTGCCTGAGGTTCTGAGAATCCGAACTGGCCGCCGTCATCTATAACTTCACCTGAATTATCAACGCCAAGGATATTGTTGAACCATTCATCATCGAGAGAAGGAGATGATGAAGCGGATGCCGCCTGTTCCTGACCGGGAGTTCCGAAACCTGAACCCGTGTAGTCCTGAGCATCATATCCCTGCTGGCTCTGATAGCCCTGAGGTTCATATCCCTGCTGTGACTGATATCCGCCATAACCCTGCTGGGGCTGGTATCCCTGGGACTGGTATCCCTGAGCATCATATCCCTGGGGCTCGTAGCCTTGCTGCTGGTAGCCCTGGCCATATCCGCCGTAAGGATCCTGATAGCCCTGCTGGCCCTGTGCGGGAGCGCCGTAATTCGGATCATAAGAGCCGCCGTTCTGCTGACCATTTCCGTAGCCACCGGCAAAACCATTGTTATCACTCATCGGAACACCTCCCTGTGCATAATCAGTCTGTTGCGTATTGTAAGTACCATAGTTGTTCTGGTCGCTTGTCGGGAATGCCTCACCGCCATAGGGCTGGTAAGGAGGTACGGAAGCGGCTATGTCAGGAGCAACGTCCTGTACGCCGTAATCACCATAAGCCGAAACGTCCCTGACAGGCTGATCGATACGCTCTTCCGAGCCAACCGCGTTGACCGGGGTATCGAAATTGCCGCCGTCATAAAGCGGCATCTGAGGTATATCGTCGCTCTTAGGCTTGTCACCCAGGTCGACAGTTGAAACCATGTTGCCGAAAGGAAGGATAATGTCATCCTCGCCGCCGGCTGCCGGAGAAGGAGCAGGTGCTGGTGCAGGCGCAGGTGCGGGTGCAGGAGCCGGTGCTGACACAGCTGCCGGAGCAGGAGCAGGTGCGGGGGCAGGTGCAGGAGCCGGTGCTGACACAGCTGCCGGAGCAGGAGCCGCTTCCTGAACTGCAGTTACTATTTCTTCTGCAGGGAGAGGCTCTTCCATGACCGTCTCGGCAGGAGCCGGCTCTGCTGCAGGTGCAGCCTGTTCGGGAGTTGTCAGGACTTCAGTTTTAGGGAAATCGACTGAAAGCTTGTCCTCTTCCTTGACTTCAGGCTTTTCTTCCCGGATATCGAAATCGGGTACCGGAATGGACTGTGCTCCTTCGGGCTCAGTCTGTACGGGTTTAGCTAAGGAAGCATCATCGCCGAACACGAGCGGAGGAGCATTCTTCAGTTCATCTGATGAAGCCTTGCCATACGGATCGAAAGGCTCACCGGCAGGCTGAAGGATGGTATTTTCCGTGCCGGTCTCTCCTAAACCGGTTCCGGCCGTAAATACTATCTCCGAAGGAGTGTTCACTACAGCGGGAGCAGGTTCAACAGGTTCCGGTGTGACGGGAGCTGCAACAGGTGCAGGAGCAGGCGTTTCCTGTGCCGGATTCAGATTGAACGGGCTTGTAAACAGGATCGGATGGGACGTTGCTAAAGGCTCAGCGGCCGGCTTTTCTTCAGGAGCAGAGCCTGCCATACCGGCTGCGGCACCTGCAACGGCACCGGCAATGATCGCGCCGTTCTCTGCCTGATGCAGAACGGCAGTAATATCGTCGACCGGCTTTGTGGGCTCATCATCGACATCAGGAATGAACTCGATGCTCGATACGGTCTTCATTTTTGCGGGAGCGTCATCAACGGCTTTAACAGCTTCTTCCGGATGATCTCCGACCTTTGCAACGAAAGGAGAATCAGTTTCTGCGGCAGGAGCAGGTGCAGGTGCTGCAGCGGGCTGTTCGGAAACGGTCGGGATCTCAAAATCCGCGGCAGCCTTTTCAGCAGCCTGAACCGCCTCGGCATCGCTCTTTGCGGCTTCCTTCATCTCGCCGAAAACGCTCTTAAACGCATCCTCAGCGGTAGGTTCTTTAACGGTGTCATCCTTGTCGGGGAATTCAAGCAGAGCATCTGTAGAAGCTGCAGGTGCGGCTGCTTCAGCATTTTCTCCGAAGACGAGCGGTCCTGATGCGGCAGAAGCGGCAGCAAGTCCGGCTTCGGCGGCGGCAGCAGCTGCTGCGACTTCAGGTTCCGGATCAAGGTTAACGAATCCCGCGTCAGCGATGGCCTTTGCGGCTGCGCCGACCTCACCGCCTTCAACGGTGGATTCGGTAATCTCATGAGGTTCATCCTCATAGGACTTTTCCTTCTTCCTGCGTCCGAAAAGTCCGCGCTTCTCTTCTTTGGAAACGCTCTCAACGAACGAGATGGAGATCTGCATAGGAGTATTGGGCATCCTTGCAGAAGCCTGCGTAAGGATAAGGCCTGCAGCATCGCACTGGTCTTCAGCATCCGTAAGGATCCTGAGGATCTCGCGCTGTCCCAGTGCATCGTAGACTGCCTTGTTGCAGAGGATGATGCAGTCGTTGGGCGTAAGCGTAAAGAAGTTGGACCAGAGTGCATTTGCTGTCTTGGAAGAGCAGTAGTACTGGAAGTCTCCTACCCTGTTGCCGTACGCATCGATGGGTTCCATAGGGATGCCCGCATCCGTAAGCGGGAATACCGTGTCATCCCTGTAAAGGAAAGCGAGGCCGTTGCCGATGGTTACGGCAAATGCCTCTGCGTCTCTGACTATGATTCCTGAGAAATAAGGGTTTCTTGTCTGGTTATCTGAAAGCTTGAGAGCTCCGGCTACTTCAACAGCCGTCGAGAGGAACTTCTCGATCATGCCGTCGATCTCCTTGTGACCGTTCTTTACTTCGTTGCAAAGCTCTCTGAGCTGGGGTTCAAACGGAGGAAGCGAACCGGGTTCAAAACCCTGGATCGTGGGATGAGTGAAAACTGAAAGGAAAAAGCCCCTTTCGTCCTTGTCTATTGTTATGTCTGCCTGTCTTGTCTCTCTTTTGCCGCACAGTCTGCCGTCAAGATAAAAGGCATCGGTCAAAGACTGCGACGGATAAAATCTGGCCGTCAGCGTAGTTGCAAGCCTTGTCAGGGTAGCCATTAAGCCAATCCTCCATATAAATATTCAGGATAATTATAGCACAACGGCCCCGTACACAAAGTTTTTTTGATTTATTTCTTCTAAATGTAAAAAAGAAACCCCTTGCGGGGTTCCTTTCTTGCGTTATTTGAGCGCGTTTTTCATATTTGCTTCGATCTGGTCGAACGTGCCGGTCAAACCGCTGAGGTAAGCCGTGTGTATCTGCTTATCGGTAGCTTTCGGATACCGGCTCCTGGCATTGTCCATGATGTTCTTCGTCCAGACATAACCCATTCCGTACTTAACGAAGTAGCACGGGTCGCAGACCAGCAATGTATAGATCCTCTGCAGGCTTGACTTTGTGACCCACAGGCCATGCGCGTTGAGATACTTGACGCAGGTATCGATATCCCATCCCTCATTATGGATCCCGAAATCGATCCTTGTTTCAAGGAGGAGCGTGAGATCATTATCGAGCACGACATATTTTGCGGCATCGGTCAGTCCGTTTCCGCTGAAATATCTCGTTGAATAGTTCTCGCAGTAAGTGGCCCAGCCTTCCTTATAGCCCGTGGAACCGGAAACGTACATGTAAACGTGTTTGGTGTTGGCACGCGTGTAAAGTGACTGGAGCATGTGTCCAGGATAGCCCTCGTGCGCGATGGTAATGCCGTAATCCTTGTCAACGTTCTTGTTGTTGACGATGATCACGTTTGAATCGAAATTGTCGAGATGGAAACCGAGATACGCCGCAGGGCTGAAGTTATTTTCAAAGACCTTCGGGACATCCATCAGATAGTACTTATGGGCAGGAACCGACGGGAAATCCTTCTTCACGGCTTCTTTGAGGAAATCCAGGTTCTGGGTCACCGTTCCCTTGGAATATTTGTGTGAGTTATATTCGCTTTTCCAGTCGGAAGAATGGGACCTGAGTTCCTTCATTTCCTTCTCGATCCTGTCTATTTCGCTCTCCAGGGTCCTGATAGTCTCTTCGACCGATTTTGAACTGTTCGTCTGAAGTCTTGTAAGGACTGCCAGATAAGCATCTCCTCCCCTGTATTGAGTAAGGCCCGCGTCCTGGCCGCCGGAATTCTTAAGAGCGCGCATACGTCTGGCGCATTCCTCGAATTCAGGGAAAACGATGTTCTTCATTGCATCCTCATTTGCCTTGATGAGGCGCTCGCGGTCGGCAGAAGAAAGGCCCTTGATCTTATCGAGCCTCTCTTCGAAAGACTTGTAGAGGAAGCAGTCATCCTTCTGCTCAACAAGCTTATCGAAAGATTCAGCCGAATCCTCATAGCTTTCGGGAGAAGACGCAAAGCCTAATTTGGCCCTCGTTTCCTCGTATTCGCACATCTCGTCGTAATATCTGTCGATATCCTTGAGAACGTAGATGTAGTTTTCGGCATCCTGAATATTCTCAAAAGTGAATACGTCGAGCAGGAAGAGGACTTCGCTCTGAGGTCCTACAAGCGAATTGAAGATCATCGTGTAGTATTCAAATGCGGTAAACGAATAGCAGTAAATGCTCTCCTCGATATCGTAAAGAAGCTTGTCGAAACAGAGCCTGTCATCGGTCTTCAGTGTCTCATAGTCGATCTCAAGGAGCAGGTCGCGCTGCTTCTCGTAGAAAGCCTTTTTCTCGGGATACTGGGAAGCCGGAGTCGAAACGCTGCCCCACGCTTTGTTTTTTGCATCGATCCCCGTGATCCCGACTTTTTCAGGATTCTCGAAAAGAATGTCGGCATCAACGTAACATGAAATGTAAGACTTCAGCAGCGTATTCTCGACCTCATTGAGTCTTGCGACTGCCTCTTCATTCTTGAGGTTTCCGGGAGCATGCTTGGGATGGACCTCATCATACGAAGCGACGTGATCGGGATAAGTCAGTTCTTTTGAGGTCTTGATGTATTTCCCGTCATCGGGTTCTTCAGGCCTGGTCGTGCCTTCCGTTTCCTCGGTTTCCCCGGGCTCTTCGGTCTCTCTTGTCGTGGGATCGGTCTCTTCGGTAGGATCGGTTCCCTCTCCCCATTCCGGCTTGTGGTCACCCGCGTAAACACGTTCAGTCTCTTCAGCTAACAATTCCCTGAGAACGGAACAGCCCGAAAGCGACACGATCATGGAAACCGCTAAAAGGACACAAGCTATCTTCCTAAATAAATGCTTCATTTCTCAAATACCTCTCAAAAACCTTATTCCAAAAGTAGTCTTCAAGTTTTCAGCAAATAATAATATCACAAATGTGCGGCTAATTCCCCGCAAATTCCCGCCCTTTGCCAATTCTTTCAAGAACCTTGGCATAATCCTTGTTTCCTGCCGAGTCCACGGGCAGGCTGACCAGGAATTCGACTTCTGACGGGCACATTGATTCATGAAGCATCATGAGGCATTCGTCGGTAATGCGCTTTTTGAGGTCGGCAAGCAGGTCATTATCGAAAAGGAGTTCCTCCGAAGGCACGACCGCGGCAATGAGCTTCGGTCCGTAGACTTCTTCTACTACAACGGATGCGACGTCAACAACTCCTTTTACCATGGAGATGACCCTGTCCACCTGTGCGGGGTATACCGGGAAACTGTTGATCTTATATATCTTTCCCGGTCTGCTGATCAGTGAGAAGAACCCCTGTTCATCCATTTTGCCCGTGATGCCGGTAAAGAACCAGTTTCTGCCGTCCGGAAGATGCCTGAACGAACCGGGCACTTTCTTTCCGTCCCTGATAATGCCGAGATGGAATACCGGCGAACAGACCGCAATCTCTCCGGGCCTGCCCTGGGGCATGTCCTCGCCGGTCTCACTGTCGGCGACCTTCATAAACACTCCGGGCATGGGGATGCCGATCATCCTGTCGCTCGTCGTTCCTTCCGGCGTATAAGCAAAAGCCATGGTCTCATCACAGCCTGAAACGGTACAGATCCTGAGCTCGTCTTCGCTGCGACCGGATCTTGTGAGCAGCTCGGCCTTCTGGCTGCTCGTAAGAAGGCTGGATCCGCAAATGATCATCGAGACAGATCTCATGACGGACCTGTTGATGCCCTGGCTGTTAAGCCTTGCAATGGTTCCGCTGTATCCGATCAAAATGTCGGGGCGGTATCTCATGACCGGCTGAACGAGCCTTTCCGCATCGAACCAGGTGAACACTATCAGCGTCTGTCCGGAAAGCAGAACGTCGTTCATTCCAATTGAGAAGCCAAACGCAAAACACACCTCGTTCATGCACAGGATCCTGGCAGGGCGCCCGAGCCGCGTCTCGCTCTCCTTCTCGATGAACATAGAAATGTTGGCCTCGGTATTTATCGTAGCGGCATTATAGGCACAAACCGTCCCGCCGTCAGCATCATTTTCTGTCTCGAGCATCACACATTCGCGCGAGCTGTCCTGATCCGGTTCAAACTGACGGGTCGTGACGTCGATCTCGCTCACCGACATCGCCTCATGCCAGGGAATGACCTTGATCGTCTTGTCTTTACGGTTTTTGTAAGCCGGAACGTTGGCATCATAAGCGGAAAGCGGATACAGCCTGAACGCGTTCCTTGCGATCCCTGTTATGTAATCCGAGTATTTCCCTAAAACGACAGTCCGGATCGGCGTATTAGAGATCGAACCGGCATAATTGTCGTACTGGTTAAATGACATCAGGGCGAACCGGGCGCCCGTGTTGTTTACTATCTGTTCGAAGTGTTCAGTGCTGCTGTTCGGGATCATCAGGACAGAACATGCCCCGAGACCGTCCAACGCGTATATGGAAAAGATCATGTCCGGACATTCGCCCATGCAGAGGATGACCTTATCCCCCGGAGTCACACCCAGATTCTTCCACATGATAGCCACGCGGCTGACAGTCTTGGCAAGCTGCGAATAGCTCATATCCGAGCCCATGTATTCAATGGCGGTCCTGTCCTGGTAGATGCCGCAGACCCTCATGAGTCTGCCGTACAGGGCAAAACTGCTCTTCAGATTCGAATCCGAAAAGTTTTTTGGATAATAGACGCTCCATTTGGTTTCCATTAAGGAGCCCTCCGCCCGTATAACAAAAATCCCCGACGGCATAATGCCTTCGGGGAAAAGGTGGAGCGGGATACGAGATTCGGACTCGCGACTTTCACCTTGGCAAGGTGACACTCTACCACTGAGTTAATCCCGCGTGCCCGATTATTATATGGTCGAAGGCTATTTTTGTCAACAACTTTTTTACGAGTCTACGTCACTTATGTCGTAATCAAGCTGAATATGGACTTCGTAGTCCGGTGCAGCCTCCTTCACATCGGCCATTATATGGTTGTAAAGACCCTCTTTATCCTTCTCGTCGAAGTCGATTATGATATCGAAAGTAATTCTCTTTTTCTCACCGTCAATATAAAAGCCGTGCATCTGGACCACGTTTTCGTGGCTCATGACAAGGCGGGTGATCTCAGAACGCATAGCCATGAATTCGTCATCACCCGTGTTCCTTGAGTAGATCCCGACCGCGGTCAGGATAACGCCGGTCCCGAGATAGACCTGCTGCTCGATCTCACGCGTGAGAGCATCGATCTTGTCGGCGGTAGTGGTGTCGTCGACCTCGATATGAAGCGAACCCAGGTACTTGTCCGGTCCGTAATTGTGCAGGACCACGTCATATACGCCGTAAACCCCGTCAATAGCCGCAACGGTCTTCTTGACCTTGCCGGTCACGGATCCTTCGACCCTGTGACCGAGCATGTCATCGACAGCTTCCCTGATTATCTCAATGCCCGCCTTAATGATGAAGGCGGAGATCAGGATGCTGACGTAAGCTTCTATATTGATCTTGAAGAGCAGGTAAACTCCTGCGGAAATGAGGACCGCAGTGGAAAGCACGGCATCAAACAGGGCATCCGTACCGGATGCGGTAAGCAGCTCTGATCTCGCCTTTTTGCCGTTGGCCCGGAAATAAAGTCCCAGTCCTATCTTGGCAAAGATGGCAACGGAAATGACTATGAGCTGGACGGCCTTGAAGTCCGCCTCCGACGGTTCGATTATCTTCTTGACCGATTCGATCAAAGCGGTAATACCTGCATACAGTATGATGCCCGCGATGATGATCTGCGTTAAGTACTCGATCCTGCCGTGACCTAACGGATGCTTCTTGTCCGGCTTTCTGTTGGCAAGTTTGGTGCCAATTATGGTTATGACGGATGAAAGGCTGTCGCTCGTGTTGTTCACTGCGTCAAGGACCATTGCGATAGATCCCGCCGCGAGGCCTGCAACGGCCTTGGCCGAAGCCAGCACTAAATTTGCGATGATACCTACAGCACCTGTACGGACTATTATCCGTTCACGGCTGTCCGTCCTGTCTTTTCCTACTCCCAATTGCCTGTTCTCCTAAAACAAACTTCTTAGTCAACCGGGCTGAACAAAGCCTTGCCGGCTCCGCAGATTGGGCATGTCCAATCCTCGGGAAGGTCTTCAAATGCCGTGCCGGGAGCGATGCCGTTATCAGGATCGCCGATCTCGGGGTCATAAATGTAGCCGCATACGCACTGATACTTTTTCATATCTGGTACCTCCGGTTGAGATTTGATAATGATATTTTACTATCTGCCCGCACATTTGTAATCAGATAATTGTAACTTTGTTTTTATCCGTTAAAATATCTGCTATGAGCACCAATACCGAACCGAAACTGAAAAAGACCCCAAAGATCGATCCCGCGACGTTGTTCATCATTGCCGCAGCCATCCTCATATGCGGTCCTTTTGCATCGATAAACCAACTGAGCGGCTGGGTACTCGACTGTGCGATCCAGATCAGGCTCGGTCTGGATGCCATCTCTTCGGGTCATCTGATCACCGATGAAATCTACAGCTGGCATGACGGGCTTATATTCACCGCACACGAGACCGGCTGGTATCTGATACTCGGTTTCATCTTCAAATATCTCAAGCTTTGGGGCGTTCTTTTGATCTGCTCACTGTTCAACTGCGGTACGGGACTGACTGCTGCGACATACATAAAGAAGACAGCCCACCCTCTGATCTGCCTGGCAGCCATGGTATGTGCATGCGTTTTCAAAGGTTTCCCGGATTATAACGCCAGACCTTCTACGGTTTCCGCATTTATCTTTATGCTTACGGTCGTTATATTACTGGGCGAAAAAAAGCCGGTATTCAAAGCTTCGGTATTTGTCTCAGGAGCATTTCTTCTCGCATGGTTCCACGGCGGCATGCTGCCGCTGTACTTTGCGGTCATGGCGGTTTTCATCGTACTCGAGCTTATCTATAAGCAGTTCAAGCCCGCGCTGACCCTTGCCTGCGGCATGGTCCTCGGCTTCATCCTGTCCATTGCAAATCCGATCGGCATAAGGCTCTGGACCTATGCACTTCACCAGTCCCGCGCCAAGGCAGTCTGGGAGAAGATCGACGAATGGAATCCCGCCACTTTCACGATAATCCAGATGTTCCTGATACTGATGGTCCTCGTGGGATTCATGTGCGGAAAAGGCATGCACGAGTTCAAAAAGGACACTGTCACCAAGCTGTGCCTGTTCTGCATGTTCCTGATAATCTCCTGCGTTTACAGACGTTTCATGATGCATTTCACTCTGGTGTACATTCTTGTTGCTCCGGAAGCATATCAGGATTTCATCCTGTGGGCAGTCAAGCATCTCCTGCCTAAACTTGAAAACAAGAGCATAAAAGTCTCAGGGGCTTCTTACTATATCCTTGTCGTCGCCTGCACGGTCATGTTCGTCGGTTTCGGGATCTTTAACACCAGCCGTTATCTGCCGACCGGAACCATGAGCGACATCGAAAAAATGGCGGCTTACGATGCAAATGTCGTCACCTTTGTCAAGGATAAAGGCTACGAGAAGATCTTCAATGATTTCAACAGCGGTTCCTGGCTGGTATTCAACGGAGTAAAGGTCCACATCGACAACCGCGTTGATCCATACATCAGCCAGTTCTCAGACGTTGATCACATGACGGGACAGATGACGGTCTCAAATCTTTTCGAGCTTGACAACTTCAGGGCGCTATACGGCAATGACGCATTCGTGACGACTGCAAACGTCGGCTTCAGCCCGCTGATCTACGAGATCGAGACTTATGCCCCCGAACGCTACAAGGTCGTGTATGACAACGTGGTCAGTTCAAACGTGAAAGGCGGCGAGACACTCAGATGGGTCGTTATAGAGTGTCTTCCCTCCGTCAAATAAGAATCAGTCTTTCACAAGATCTTCAGCACACTTTTCGAGTTCTTCGGTTATCTTAATGTGCTGCGGGCAGACATTCTCGCACTGACGGCATTTAATACATGCAGAAGCGCCGTTTCCGTCACCGATGAGCGCTTTGTATTCAGAAGCGGCAGCTTCTATGTTTCCGCTCTGCCAGCGGCCGTTCATTATCCTGAAGATATCAGGGATAGGTATGTTCTTCGGGCAACCTTTGGTGCAGTAGCTGCAGGCCGTGCAGGGAATCTCGGGCATTTCGCCGAATATCTTCTGGGCTTTGATTATCGCTTCCCTCTCCCTGTCGTTAAGCGGCTCGAAATCCTTCATGAAAGTGGTATTGTCTATCATCTGCGGAACATTGGACATTCCCGAAAGGACCGCAAGTATGCCGTCAAGCGAAGCAACGAACCTTATCGCCCACGACGCATAAGAAGCGCCCGGATTGACTTCGTCAAAAATCTTCTTTACAGCCTCTGGCGGGTTTGCAAGTTTTCCTCCCTTGACCGGTTCCATGACCACGATCTGTTTGCCGTGTTTTCTTGCGACCTCATAGTTCAGGCGCGACTGAACGCTCTTGCTCTCCCAGTCCGCATAGTTGATCTGCAGCTGGACGAAATCAACATCGGGATGATCGGTAAGGAGCTGATCTAAAAGATCAGGACCCGAATGAAATGAGAAACCGTAATGCTTTATGGTGCCCTTTGCCTTCTCTTCCCTGACGAAATCCCAGAGATTGAACTTCTCGTAACGCTTCCAGTTATTGTTCATTAAGCAGTGGAGCAGATAGTAATCGAAATATCCCGCTCCGGTACGCTTAAGACTGGTCTGGAGTTCTTTCTTTGCCAACGCCTCGGTCGGGGCTACGGCAGCCATGAGCTTGGTCGCCAGTGTGTAGCTTTCTCTCGGATGGCGTTCGACAAGGGCCTTTCTGATGGCATCCTCAGAACCCGGATATACATATGCGGTGTCAAAATAAGTAAAACCGCTCTCAAGGAAGATGTCGACCATCTCCGATGTCTGCTTGACGTCGATTCCCAAACCCTTTCGGGGAAGCCTCATCAGTCCGAATCCGAGATTGCCCTTCATATAAGCATCCTCCTTGAAAAATGAATTTCTGATTAAATGATAACACGCGGGCCTCCCGCTTTTATATCACCTTCTTGTCCCCAAAAACGGGACTTTACGGCATAGAAAGAGACTCCAAGTCTGTTATACTGAAATCATAAAGATCGATCTGAGGTTTGTGCTGGTTATGGCTAAGAAGAACGTTACATTTTTTTGTAAGGAATGCGGATACGAGGCTATGGGTTGGATGGGGAAATGCCCTTCCTGCGGAATGTTCAACACATTCGTGGAAGCTCCCTCCGAAGACAGCGGCAAAAAGGCTGCCAAAATCGATTCGCCCGCACTCTCGGCCAATGCTTATTCATGGACCGACTCATCAGTAACCGTCAGGCTCGCTGAAGCGGGCAAGGAAAACTATAAGAGGGTTTCGGGCGGTATTGCCAGCCTGGATCTTCTTTTCGGAGGCGGGATCACGGAAGGCTCCGTAACGCTCGTCTGCGGTGAACCCGGTATCGGCAAGTCCACGATCCTGATGCAGATAGCCAATTCCTACAAGGGCAGCGGAGAAGTCCTTTACGTTTCGGGCGAAGAGTCCCCCGCACAGATCGGCATGCGCGCCGAACGTCTCGGGATCACGCGCAACATACTCATCTGCAGCGAAACAAGATTTGAGAAGGTCGCAGAGCAGATAAAGAACAACAAGCCCTGTCTTTGCATAATCGACTCGATCCAGACCCTCTATTCCGAGCAGGTCGCAGGTACCCCCGGAGGCGTCGCACAGACACGCGAAGTAACCGCAGGGCTCATCAGGATAGCCAAGACCAACGGAATAACGATCATCATGGTCGGCCACATAACCAAGGACGGAACGATCGCAGGACCCAAAACGATCGAGCACATGGTCGATACCGTTCTTGTTTTCGAAGGTGATGCAACGGGCGGTTACAGGATAATCCGTTCAGCCAAGAACAGGTTCGGCAGGAGCAATGAGATCGCTTTCTTCGAGATGGGCGAAAAAGGCCTTATACCCGTTGAGAGCTCGCAGGCTCTGCTCGTGGCGGGACGTCCGATCGACAGTCCCGGTTCCGTGCTCACCTCGACCATCGAGGGCAATGACGCATTGACTGTCGAGGTTCAGGCACTGGTCGCGGAGAGCGTTTATCCGACTCCCCAGCGAATGACCGCCGGGCCTGACAGAAACCGCATCATGATGCTCCTCGCGGTCTGCGAGAAGATGATCGGCCTGGGCCTCGGCACGAAGGACTGCTTCATAAACGTCATCGGCGGTCTAAAGATAAGCGATCCCGCAACCGATCTCGCGATCTGCGCGGCACTCGTTTCTTCGGCAAGAGGCATCGCGGTCAGAAAGAATACCCTGATCCTTGGCGAAGTCGGCCTGTCAGGCGAGATCAGGCCCGTAACACGCATAATCAAGCGCTGCCTCACCGCGGCAAAGATCGGCATCACGACCGTTGTCCTTCCCGGAAGCTGCAGACAGGCGATCGAAAAGGAGCAGGCCGGAGAAGGCACAGGCAAACTCCCTGAATTCATTTACGCAGATAACCTGAAAGAAGCGATAGACATCCTGTTCTCTTGATCAAAAAGGAGGTACGAGCCATGAACAAAAAGTGTTATTTCCTCATACCCGCCGCAGGCAGCGGAAAGCGAATGGGCGGTCCCGTGCCCAAGCTCATGATCGATGTTCTGGGTTCACCCGTTATCGCAAGGACGATCAGCGCGATCGACGATTATGCATCTTCTTATCCTGACATCGACTGCAGGGTGATCCTGATAACAACTGATGATCTGAAACCGAAGCTCATGAGCATAGTCACCGACTTCTTCCCGGAGCTTGACATCACATATGCAGAAGGCGGCGCCACGAGAGCGATCTCTGTCCTGAACGGCATCAGGGCGATCGAAGATGCGGATCCCGAAGACATCGTCCTGATCCACGACGGTGCCAGATGCCTTGTCACCAAGGAAGAGATCGCGGCAGTATATGAAGGACTTGAATCTTCTCCTGTATGCGCTGTCGCAGTTCCCGTAAAAGACACCCTGAAGAAGACTTCCTTATCCAAGGACGGCAAGGTAACAGTAGAATCAACGCCCAACCGCAGCGATTACTATGCAGTCAGGACTCCTCAGGGTTTCAGATATTCGGAACTCATGAAATGTGTTGATTACTACGCGTCGGAAGAAGGCACACATGCAACCGACGATACTCTTATAGCCGAGAGATGCGGTCTTCCAGTCACGCTCGTGGAAGGCAGCTATGCGAACATAAAGATAACAACGCCGGAAGACGTCGCAGTCGCCAGAGAGATCGTCAGATCAAGATGGCAGAAACAGCCTTTTGAGGATTAAAGCTTCTTTTTGAACGAAAGGATCGCAAACACCTGGATGCCTTCGCCCCTGCCGAAGGCCGTGAGTCCCTCTCCTGTTGTTGCGGTTATTCCTACGGAATTCTTCGGGATGTTAAGCAGCTCACCTATCTTTGCACGCATATCTTCAAGATGGGGTTTCAGCTTGGGAACGAGGCATTCAACGGTTACGGAGCAATGAACTATCTCAGTGCTGCCAAGGTATTCAAGCGCTTTCTTAAGATAAACGGAACTGTCCTTTATGCCGTCTTCCAGGCAGAGCTTGTCAGCGATCCCGCCTAAGATAATCTTTCCGGTAAATCCTGAAACGGCATTAGTAATTGCATGAAGGATCACGTCGCCGTCGCTGTTTGCCGATAACGGACGGTCAAACGGAATGGCAACTCCTCCGAGCATTATAGTGCAGTCACCACAAGGTTCTCCGAACCTGTGGCTGTCCTGTCCGATGGTGCTGATATAAGCGTATTCAGACATTGTTTTACCCTCCGCTTAGACTGTACCCGTTTTCGGCCAGCCAGTCCACAACTTCCTGCATTGTCCACGAACCGCGGTCCGCAGTCCCGAAAACCTTGGCCTCCATCCCGTATCCGCAGAGAACGAATTCCGGAAGCATGGTTATATTGTACTTTCCTACAAGGTCATTAAACTCGCCTGCATCGATCGAAATTACCGCGACCCTTCCGTTAAGGCGTTCCGCGATCTCCTCGACCAAAGCCGTAATGCCTATATTGTCGCCATATACGGAACTGTGGAAATACAAAAGAAATTTAATGTCAGTTGAAGCAAGAAGCTTGTCTAAGTCCTTTATTTCCCTGTATTGCAGGCCGTATGCGGGGTTTCCGTTCTCATCGGTCTCCCCTTCGACCGGTTCCCAGACCATACAGACGGCCGGAAGGTCATAGGCATATTCGCCGAGATAATCACGGTAACCTGAAGGCGCTGAAGACTGGGCGGGTTTCCTGCTGCCGCATGAAACGCCGCTTAATATGAACAGCGCTGACAAAGCAATGGCTATCAGCCTTTTTGTTACTGGCCTAACAGTTTTTTGCACATTGTTACCGTGCCTTCAAGCAGATCTTCCGCTACTGATTCGGCATTGCCGGAATCAACGAGCTTCGTTACCGCCGGATCCAAAGGAAGCTTGTCGAGGACCGCTGCGCCTATCTCTGCGGCAGACTTCTCTATTGCCTTTCCGTCTCCGTAAAGCTCGATCCTGTCTCCGCAGTGCGGGCATTTGACGTAGCTCATGTTCTCTACCATTCCCAGGACGGGAACGTTCATCATGGAAGCCATGTTGCGCGCCTTGTTGACGATCATGGAAACGAGATCCTGGGCAGTCGCGACCAGAAGGATGCCGTCGATCGGGATTGACTGGAAAACAGTAAGCGGGACATCGCCTGTTCCCGGAGGCATGTCGATCAAAAGGACGTCCAAAGGTCCCCAATTGACCTCGGACCAGAACTGCTTGATAAGTGAAGCGAGAACGGGACCGCGCCAGATGACGGGAGCCTCCTTGTCATTAAGAAGCAGGTTAATGCTGACGGCTTTAATGCCGCTCTTCGTTATTTCAGGCATGATGAGGTTTTCCTCATTTGCCAGGAGATTCTCTTCAAGACCGAATGCCTGCGGGATCGAAGGGCCCGTAACATCGGCATCCATTATTCCGACCTTATAACCCGCTCTTGCGAGCTGGACCGCGAGAACGGAAGTTACAAAGGACTTGCCGACTCCGCCCTTACCGCTTGCGACTCCGATGACCTTCTTTACGGAAGAACCTAAAGAAAGCGGATCCTTCGGGATCGCGTTAGGTGTTCTATCACTGCCCGTTCCGTTTGCGGAAGGGCATGAACTCTGAGACGTGCATCCGTTTTTTGACGGACATGAATCACATGCTGATGACATATTTTCCTCCGACTGTAATAAATTCCCGGCTATTATATCAGATGCTTTCAGACTCTTCTTCTACCGGAACGTCAACATCATCTTCAACGATGTCAGCTTCCGATGCGGAGCCCCGTCCGATGAGGGAAAGGACTGTCTTTTTTGAAGCACCATATCCGATAGTAACTATGCCCACGAGACGGCGCTCACCGTTTTTAAGGGTGGACAAGAAGGATTTGTAAGAATCTCCCGCTGCCTGCTTCGCGAGTTTGAGACTCTCTTTCTCGGCATCGGTAAACTGTTCGGCAAAAGCTTTCTCCGCGGCGCGGTGAGCAGCAGCCATCTCCCTTTCGAGACGGCGGTTTTCAGCTATCAGTTTTCTGTATTCGTCATAGTGCTTCTTGGTCGGCTCGCTGACAGTAACTATCGTGTCAACGGTTCCGTAGATACCCGAGCCTATCTTGTCGGACACGACCTTCATGCCCGAAGAAAGCATGGTGAACGCCCTGACCTTCTTCTGAAGCCCGATGATATTCGCTATCGTGACAACGATGTCGGTGATCATGATGCCGGTGAAAGCTATCAGCAAAACGGCCTTGACCGGGAGCGTAATGTGGGTGACGAGCTGAAGGACTGCGGGATGGAGCACGTAGATTCCGAGCGAAGCCGCGATTCCCCAGTAGATAAAGAACCTTAAGCAGATGTAGCCTTTGTAGTTAAGCTTGTAATCGGAGTAATCCCACCAGCGCATGTGGAAGGTATGATAGAGGATCTCGCCTGCAATGAGCTCTACGAACGTGCACGCGGCCGCCATTCCGAAGAATATGATGAAGAAGTTGTTCGACAGCGGAGCAAAGATCCAGACGGCAGCATAGAAGGCAAGTCCGTAGACCGGGCAGAGCGGCCCTGAAAGGAATCCGCGGTTAATGAAACGCTCTTCCGTAACGCCGTAATAGATGACCTCGAGTATCCATCCGAGGAAACTGTATATGAAGAACATGCAGTATGATTCTACAAAAGGATACGGAAGGAAATTGTCAACTATGTTCAGTATGTTGGGCATTATTATTTTTGTGACCTCATTACTCTGTAACCGCCGTCTATAGTAAGGGTATCACAGTTTCCGAAGATTGCTTCAAGCTTCGCCGCAGTAGAAGGCGCTCCCTGCTTTCTCTGAAGCACGACGTAAAGATACGCACCCGGCTTCATGTGCGCATAAGCTTCCTCATAGAACCTGAAAACGGTTGCCTTTCCTGCCCTGACAGGAGGATTCGTTGCGACCATGTCAAAGAGCTGGTCTTCGGGAATAGCGGAAAGAACGTCGCTCTGCTTGAAATCAACGGGAACTCCGTTTCTTTCGGCATTCTCCTGAGCGAGACCGACAGCGCGGGAATTTACGTCAACGCCGCTGACGGAGAATCCCATAAAACAGTTCTTGATAACGATTCCGACCACGCCCATGCCGCAGCCAAGGTCAAGGAAGCTTTCATTTCTGTGCTTTCTAGTCTTTATATCCGCGATGATGGCGTTGATCATGAGATCCGTTCCGAAATCGACTCCGTTTCTTGAAAAGACGGCTGAATCCGTAATGAATTCAAAGTTGATACCGTTGGCACGGTAATCTATGAGCTTCCTCTCGGAAGGCGTTTCAGGATTTGTTTCAAAATACTGCGGCATCAGAGCATATCCTTTAACTTGGTTTTTGAAATGACCGCGATCAGGGGAAGTCCGAGAACGACCAGCAATACCGCCTCGCTTCCTGCAACGGAAAGCATGCTTATGCCGACAGCCTGAACTGTTACGGTGCTGCCTTCGTCAACGAGCAGGAATGGCAGATATCCTCCGACGATCAGTCCGTTAAATACTATCGGCGGAATGATACCGAGAGGCTTTTTCTTCTTGCCGATAAGCCAGGAGAAATATCCCGCTATCAGCGTCGCTAACGTTCCTCCGATGATGTCGACCGGTCCCAGATTATTGGGGTTGATGAGGTTTGCTATAAAGCAGCCTAATGTCACTCCCGGAATGGTAAGTGCCGAAAAGGCCGGAAACACAGTCAGGACCTCTGCAAGCCTGAATTGGATCGGACCATATGCGATATTCGCAAACGGCAGAGTGAAAACAACGTAAAGCCCCGCGATCAGTCCGTTCAGAACGACGAACCTGATCATCTTTTTGTTATTATCGCGAGTTGTGGGGATCTTGTTTTCTGACATGTCTTACATCATCGACCTTACGATGTCATTGATAGTTGCGACACGGGCAGACTTTGACCACGGCATCTCAGGAGCCTGTACAAGTCCCTTGGAGATCGCATCTGCGCAAGCGAGCACCTCGATCGCATAGCCCTCATAGAGCGGGCCTTCAGCCTCTGCAGTTTCTACGAGCTCTCCGTCTTCATCGTAGAGTTCGATCATGCGGTAATTGTTGATGTCCGTTACGTGGATCCTTCCGGATTCACCGATAATGTCGGCGTTCTTGTCCGTATTTGCGGTCATTGTGACGTAGAGAACGGCCAAAGTGCTGCCGTCATCCGTTTCAATGCAGTACGTCGTATCCTTGTCGATGCCGGTGGAATACTTTCTTGCGAAAACTCGTGAGACCTTGACGTCGTCTTTCATCAGGGAAAGAGCAAAGTTCGTCGTGTAGCAGCCGAGATCAAGGTAAGCTCCTCCACCCAAAACAGGGTCATTCAATCTCGGTACATCCGTGATATCGTAGCCCAGATTTGCGGAAATGTACTTGATCTGACCGATCCTGCCTTCATCGACCCATTCGAGGATCTGCGCATGCAGAGGCATGAAAGAAGTCCACATCGCTTCCGCGACGAAAAGATTCCTGTTCTTGGCTTCAAAGAAGATGCTGTCCGTCTCTGCCCTGCTCATCGTGAAAGGCTTCTCTACAAGAATGTTCTTATATTCCTTGAGACACATTATCGCGTGCTCATAATGATAGGTATTTGGCGTGGCAATGTAGATAAGATCGATGTCATTTGCCGCTGCAAGCTTGGAATAGTTCGTATAGACCTTTGCATCAGGACAATGCGCTGCGGCAAAAGCCTTGGCTTTATTCCTGTCCCTTGCAGCCACACCCGCGATCACGATCTCATCATGACCTTTTAGTGCATCAGCCATTTTTGCGGCCATCTTTCCGCATCCGAGCATTCCTAATCTGAGCATAATGCAATTCCTCGTTTCGAAGTAATCCTTACAATACAAGCAATTATAAAGATTTTTGGGAGTTAGTGATAGTGTCAATTGAACTTTTTGGCGCCTGCTACTAAAATCTGACACGAAAGGAGCCAAAAATGACCGAAAAGAAGCAATCGCGGCTTTCCCCGCGCAAAAAAGGCGTCATATTCCTTCTTATATCCGCATTTTCATTTGCGGTCATGGCTCTGTTCATCAATCTCGCCGGCGAAATGCCTGTCTTCATGAAAGCTTTTTTCAGAAACCTCGTGGCGATCGTCATGTCCTATGTTATGCTTGCCAGATCTCCCGAAAAGTTCAGGATCAAAAAGGGTTCCATGCCGGGACTCCTGATGAGGGCGTCGTTCGGCACGATAGGGATCCTCGCCAACTTCTACGCGATCTCCAACACCAACATGTCGGATGCCATGATGCTCAACAAGCTCTCGCCCTTCTTTGCCCTGCTCACTTCGATGATCATCCTGAAGGAAGCGGCAGACGGCTTCCAGTGGGCAGCGATCCTTACTGCTCTCGTTGGCGCGGTCTTTGTCGTTAAGCCGTCATTTCTGTTCGGCAATCTGGGCGTAAACGGCAGCGACGTCTTTCCCCTGGTCATCGCCCTTATCGGCGGCATCTGCGCAGGAATTGCTTATGCATTCCTCAGAAAGGTAACCGTTAACGGAGAGCGTCCGATCATCGTCGTCGCCTTCTTCTCGACTTTCTCATGCATCATTCTCATACCTTTTATCGTCTTCACATATCAGCCGATAACCCCTCTGCAGCTGTTCTACTGCGCCATGACGGGCGTGGCAGCGTGCTTTGGCCAGATATTCATCAGTTCGGCTTATGCCGCGTGCCCTGCAAAAGAGATCTCGATATACGACTACTCGACCGTGATCTTCACGGCTCTGCTCGGATTCTTTGTTCTTGGGGAGGTCCCGGACTGGCTCAGCATAGTAGGATACGCGATAATCATCGGCGCATCCGTGCTGAACTATCTGTATAACAACAATTACCTGAAGTTCAAGAAAAAGGCTGACGCGAACGTCAGCCGATAAGTATCTCTCTAACTTTCTTTTCCATGTCTTCCTTGGCGATCACGTCTGTGTGGCGTATCTCTTTTTCGCCGAGCGTCGCGATGGAAGCAGGGATCTCAAGGCCGCTCTCTTCGGAAAGTTCCCTGATCAGGGTCTCTGACGACCTTCCGTTGCTGTAGCCTGCGCCTCTCAATGCGTCCATGACCGCGGGAGCGAACTTGAACGGAGATGCCGTTGAAGCAAAGACCGTCTTGCTCTCGTCGTTGGAACGCTGGTGATAACGTCCGTAGATGTTGAATCCTACGGCGGTATGAGTATCGATCACGTTGTCGGTACGGTCATAGACCTCGAGGATCGTCTTGGATACGCCCGTCTCATCTGCAAAACCGCCGACGAACTGGCGCTGCAGGAGCTTTAAAGTATCCTTATCGACCGTATATTTGCCCTCTTCGGAAAGTTCCTTCATCCATCCCGTGACCTTGGCGGTATCTCCGCCTGCAACCTCGTAAAGAAGTCTTTCGAGATTGGATGAGATAAGGATGTCCATCGAAGGGGAAGTCGTCTTGAAGAATTCCCTGTTGCGGTCGTAAACGCCCGTAGAGAAGAAGTCACAGAGGACCTTGTTGCGGTTGGAAGCGCAGATGAGCTTTCTTACGGGAATTCCCATCTGCTTTGCAAACCATGCTGCAAGGATGTTGCCGAAGTTGCCGGTCGGAACGACGATGTTGATCTCTTCGCCCTTCTGTATCTTCTCGGTCCTGAGCAGTTCAACGTAAGAGTAGACGTAGTAAGCGATCTGAGGTGCAAGACGTCCCCAGTTGATGGAGTTTGCGGAAGAAAGCATGATGCCCTTCGCATCGAGTTCAGCCTTGAAAGCATCGTCACCGAAGATGTTCTTTACGCCTGTCTGTGCATCGTCAAAGCATCCGTCAACGGCGATGACGTGCGTGTTATTTCCGTCCGTCGTGACCATCTGGAGCTTCTGAGCCTCGGAAACGCCGCCCGTCGGATAGAATACAATGATCTCCGTGCCGGGAAGGTCCTTGAAGCCCTCGAGAGCAGCCTTTCCGGTGTCTCCGGAAGTAGCCGTGAGGATGCAGATCTTCTTGTTAAGGCCGGTCTTCTTTACAGAAGCGGTCATGAGATGCGGGAGCATCTGAAGGGCAACGTCCTTAAAAGCACACGTGGGACCATGCCACAGTTCAAGGATATATTCCCTGTCGTTGTACTGGTTGAGCTGTACGAGCGGAACGGGGTTTTCGCCCCACTTCTCTTCGGAATATGCCTGTGAAGCGAATTCAAGAAGTTCAGCTTCGGTAAAATCCGTGAGGAACATGGATAAGACCTTGGCTGAGATCTGATAAAACTGCATGTTCGTCATTGCGAGGATGTCACTCTCGCTGAGGTGCGGTATCTCATCAGGAACGAAGAGTCCGCCGTCGGGAGCTATTCCCTGTATTATTGCCTCGGAAGCCTTGTACTTCCTTTCATATCCTCTTGTGCTTATATAGTTCATAGAGTTGCCTCCGGTTTATGTGCCTTTTGTCGTCTGGCTGTCGTTTCCGCCTTCAGCGGTTGTGGTATCGGTCTCGACTATGTGTGCCGTCAGGGCCGTAGTTGATTCCGTCGTCGCCTCGGTCGTAGTCGGAGGCGTCGTGGTCGCATAAGTTACGGGATTTCCGTTTGCATCGGTCTCAGCGGGTATCGAGAATCTTGCTTCGTAAGCGCTCATTATCGAGGCAACCTCTTCATCGCCCCTGGCCTTGTTAAGCTCATTCACGATGTAATCCAGCTTGGTCTGCGCTTCTCCGCCTTCCTTGACGGATCTGATCAGCGGAAGAAGTCCGAATACGATGAATACCACAACAAGCGCAACCGCACCGAGTATCAGCACCGTCGCGACAAGGCGTCTCATCTTTTCGCCCGGTGATGCAACGTCTTCGATATTGATGGAATCATCAGGAAGCTCGTCGCCGACTCCGCCCGAACGCATCATTATGTCGCGGCGTTCCTTTGTCGATGCCATCTGAGGACGCTCGTTCACGCGCTGGGCCCTCATGAGGATCGGTGCCTGGAATCCCACGCGTCCCGCAGGCGTCTCGTCGGAAGCCATCTTGGCGTTCCTGATCTTGCCTGCGATGTCTGCCGGAGGGAGATCCATCGGAGGGTTCTTTATGTCTTCCCTTATGAATCTTAATGCTTCCTGCGCGATCACCAGCTGCTGCTCAGATCCCAAAGTTCCCGAGATCGCATAAGCTATGCTTCCCTCAGCCCTCTTAAACTGGCCTTCCCTTGCGAGGCAGAGACCGAAGATCAGAGCGGGGTCACCCCATTTCTGGTACTGCGCGATAAGCGGTTTGAGGAAGATCTGGGCAACATCCGTTCCCTCGCCTCTCGCGTTTTCGAGAGCGCGGTTGTACTGCCTGACGATCCTGCCCTTTTCTTCGTTGCTGACGTCGAAAAGGATAAGGCTCGATTCAGTGATCGGCTGTATCATCATGATGTATCTCAGATAGTCATGCATCGGATGATTCCTTTCAGATAACCTCTAACCTGCCCTGCAAGATACAGCGATCCCGTTACGAGAAGGGGCATCCCGTCAGCCTTTGAACGTTCAAATGCAATGCGGACTCCTTCTTCGGGGCTGTCAGCTTCCAGGGTCTGAACTTTGTTATTATACACATCATTTATTATTTCTGAAAGATTGGCGGGATCCATGCTCCTGCTGTTGGCCGGCCTGACCGTTACGGCATCGGCGATATTGAGTCCGCCGTTCCTGTAGGCCTCATATACGCCCTTGACGTCCTTGTCCGCCATCATTCCTGCAACTATGCGGACAGGCCTGCCTTTCAGGTGACCGTCAAGGATGTCGTTAAAGGTGACCGCAAGACTCTCGGCACCCTGGGGATTATGTCCGCCGTCGATAATAACGACCGGATCCAGAGACAATATCTCCAGGCGGCACTTCCATCTGGTAAGGCTTATCCCTTCTTTTATCGAATCTCCGGATGCTTTGCAAAGTCTTGCGAGAGCTATTGCAAGCGCGGCATTGGAGACCTGATGCCTTCCGTTAAGGCAGGTATCGTAAGAGATTCCGTCAAGCTCGAAATGCATCGTCCCATCCACGTCAAACCGGGCATTTTGTCCCGCGCCGTGCGTGCTGACAAAAGTCAGGGGCGAACCCTTTTCGTCAGCAGCCTTGATCAGAGTCTCTCTGACGGCTGCCTTCATTTCACCTGTAATTATCATCTCATCGGGGTCAATGGAGACTGCGGGAGCACCCTTTTTAAATATCCCCGCCTTCTCGGACGCTATCTCTGAGATCGTCGATCCCAGAACGCCGCAGTGATCGAGGCCCAGTGCGCAGATGCCCGTCGCAACGGGATCTTTGATTACGTTCGTCGAATCGAGCCTGCCGCCCAATCCGGTCTCGAGCACGCAGATATCGACTTTTTCTTCCGCGAAATAAAGAAATGCGATCGCGGTGATCAATTCGAATTCGGTCGGGTGCTCAAAGCCCCCGGAAAGCATTGTTTTCATTGCGGCTGCAACCTTATCGGACAGAGCATCCAGCCTGCCTGAAGGAATCTCTCCGACGCTGTCATCTTCCAAAAATGAAAGAGCGCCAGATCTGCCGTCCAATATCCTGATTCGCTCGGAAAACCTCTCAAGATAAGGAGAAGTGAACACTCCCACTTTCCTGCCGTCGCAGGCAAGTATCGTCGAAAGATAAGTGCAGACTGAACCTTTGCCGTTCGTGCCGGCAACGTGTACTGACTTGACCAGGTCCTGGGGATTGCCCAAAAGTTCAAGAAGTTTGGTTATGCGTTCAAGGCCGGGCTTTATTCCGAACTGAAGAGCTCCCGTGAGAACTGAAGGAATGCCGTCTTTAGGCATTCGCAGCGCCTTCTTCCGCTTCGGCCGCAGAGAGTTCAGCAGTCTGTTCTTCATCGTCCTTCTTTGTATAATCGACCATGTCCTCTTTACGGAAGACCATGAGCTTGCTCATGACGTAGTTGGCGATCATGACGAATACCAGATTGATCAGGTTCATTATATCTGCATAGGTCACTCCAATCCCTAAGACCGAAGTAACGATGGTATCACTGGGCAGCCCCGTGACTTTCGTGCAGATGAATATTGAAAGCAGGAACAAGCCTTCCTCAAAGATAAGAAAAGACAGCACTCTTGCGCCGGCAAATTTCAGGAGTTCATTTAAGATCTTTCCCTTGGATCTGAATACCGTAATACGGTTAAGGAAATATGCGACAAGAACGGCAAGGATCCAGCAAACGACCTTGTTAATTGCAAGTTTGAGCGAGATTTCCTTTCCAAAAGCTTCAAACTTCCACAAGTCCGGAACGAACATGTTGAAAAGCTTGAAACTGGCCAGGCTGACTACGGTAGTGATGCCGCCGCTGACGACGTACATGAAGATCTTACGCAGTTTTTCCTGTTGCGGAGTAAGATGCTCTCCTCCGACAACGATAGTCTTTAATCTCATTAATTACTCCATCCTCATACTCTTTTCGGCCTCGGATTGGCCTTGTCGGAGATTATCTTTCTTACCATGTAAACGGTAATGATCAAACTCACCGCTTCAATAATACTGATTATGAGAAAAACTTCAAACATATATTTGTAGAGAATTTCCGCTCTTCTGTCCGCAGGTCTGTATATTTGGAACGAACCCGTCTCCGGATTGTAGAGATAAAAATCACCTACGCCGTTCTCATCCGTCATGAAACTGATGAAATTTGAATTCTTGTCAACATAACCCTTGAGCACGATCCTTCCGGTGTCATAAGTCGCGGCAACAAATCCGGCCGGGACCGCGACTCCCTCGGGAAGCGCCGTAATGCGTAAGATCTTGCTCGCCCTGATTATCGTGTTTTCCGGATCGTACGGCGTAACGGTCTTCTCGGTAGGATTGTAGAAATAGAATGCCGGAGAATTCGTGCCGTCGAAAAGATAAAGAAGCACACTGGTAACGCCGTCTCTGGCATACGTCTGAACGCTGTAGCCGTTGATAACCCTCATGGTCTGAACAAATCCTTCAGGCACAGTAATGTTTTCCGGAAGATCAAGGAAGGTATAAGTCTTGCCTGCCACATCGACCAGCGTAGCATTGCTCGGGGCAAAGCTTTCCTTTCTGGTGATGTGGATCGTGTAGTGCATCTTCGTTTCGCCGTCCTGGGCGGCAACGTCGATGCTGATGACGTTCATTCCTATCTGAAGGTTCTTGTTGTTGTCGATTATGACTGAAGCGAACATGTTGTTCGGCGTGGCCGTGACCTGGACCTCAGTCACCGAGCGCTCGACGGTTGCCGAATAATCAGTGATGTTGGGGTTGAAGTCAGGAGTAATGTCAACGCCGTTCAGCGAAAGGAACGCGAGCGTCGCATCCTTTGATACTGAAGTCACATTGATGGGAAGCGATAATGAAGCACCTTTAACAACATCGGCTTTTTCGCCTGAATCGTTCTTGAAAACACCTGTGCTGTCGATCTTTATGTTGAGGGTACCTGTGCTCTCCGGGCGGATACGCAAAGATACCATGAAGAGCGTGACCTTGTTCTCGGAACGGAAAGGCTCAACTTCGTATTCATCCGGTTCCGTCTCGCTCCTCCTGACGTTCTGGTCTTCCGCGGAGACCGTGATCTTGCCTTTCTCCTGCGTTTCGACGAAGACAAAATTACCGGAAACGTCCTTTCCCTGCGAGAAGGAAACGTATTCGGCTTCGTCAGCCTCATAACTGAGGACTATGGGACCGAACTCTGTTATTCCGGGCATATTGTCCGCCGTAACCCTGAAAGACACGATGTTTCCCTGCGCCGCCGATTTCGTATCGGACTCAACGGCGAGAGTGATCTTAGAAGCGGCAAAGACTCCCGGGGCCCATGCAAAGAGCATCACGGACATGGTGAGAAACAGCGCCGCAAAAGACCCGGCCAATAAACGTCCGGTCCTTACGTATCTTGAAACACTCTTTCCCGTTTTGATCCTCATCTGTTCCTCACGGCAGATATCCGTATTCTGCCGGCATATCCGAATAAACGGGTATGACGAATACGAATGCGGAATCCGTCTTATTTATCGAATCATAACTGTTATAATACCGAAGCGCTTCGGTATATGCCATCATTATGTTCTGCGCATATTGATGATTGTACCTTACGGTACCGTCGTCCAGGACATCGAATTTCTGAAAATAAAGGGTATTCTGACCCTTGTCGATATAGCCTGAAGCGATCCAGAGGGCGCCTCCGGTTATGGCCTTCTCCTTTGTATTCCACGGCAAAAGCAGCTTTGCTTCGGCTTCAGATATCTCCTCTTTTTCAGGTTCTCTTCCCCATTTTGCGTATTTGGCGCCTAAGACCGTCGCTCCGCCCTCCTTTGTGGTTGATACGGAACCGATGTTGTAGAAATTGTAATAGCCCTCATAACCCGTGACCGTTCCCTTGCAAAGAGCCGATCTTCCCGAGAAGCCCATTTCCTGGATGATCCTGCCTGCAAGGCAGTACGGCGATACTCCGGCCTGGCGTCCCGCATTGTAGATGGTCGTAACGTAGTCAAAATCGTCCGTATCCATGAACGAGCCTGAGATTATCCTCTTTAAGCCGTCTTTTGTGTGGACGCTTTCATCAAACCCGAGGAGTTCGAACATGAATATCCTCTTGTCCGTAAAGAAATTCCTAGGATCCAGGTAATAACTGACGACCTCGGTCTTGGCAGCCTTCCAGTCAGGCTTGTCGTATACCGGGCTTCCTTCTTTTACGTATTGAGGATAGTGCCCGTTCGAGACAAGGCTCCTGTTCCCCGTGGTCTCAGCCTTGAGAGCCTCGGCAAAAGAAACGTTCGTGTTGTATGCCCTGAACCTGTAAGAAGGATGCTTGCAGTGCATGAGCCAAAGTCCGCTGTAGTAACTTTCAGGGAACTGCGACAACGTCTCTTCGAAAAAGTTTCCGCTGTCTTTTCCGGTCAGCACGTAAAGATCACAAGAACCCGTCTGACCGTCAAATGAAATAACTTCCGCCTTGATAACAGTCTCACCTTCAGAAAGGGTAAACGGCTTGCCGGGCTGGATCTCGGTCTTGCTGCCGTTGTTTTCAGCGGTGATCTTATACTTTGCCGCGTATCCTTCCACCGATTCACATTCGATCGTGATTTCCTTAACAACGGCCGAATAATAACCGTATTTGTCCTCTGAAACGTCAAAAGAAGGATAAACGCCCTTATCGCCTGCATTACTGCTCTTGATGTCCAGATGAGAAAGAGACGCGTTAAACGGAAGGATCTTAACCTTATCCTTATCGGCCTGATATTCATTGCCGAGTTCGTCTGTGAGAGTGTACCGGTCTTCTGTCTTTCCGGGTGCGACCGAAACGTACTTCCCTTCATGATAAGCCACATCGCGGCTCTGGACCATCTTGAAAGATACCTCTCCGGATCTGGCTTCATTATCGCCTTCTATCCTCCGGGCACATATGTAGAAGCAGTTTGAAACTCCCGGTATTCCTGTCTCCTTAACAGCTTTGTCAGTATCCTGTTTTTTAGCCCTGAGTGCCGCGTAACCTGCGGAAGTGCTCGCGTTTGTTCCTATGAGCTTACCTGAAAGATCGTAAAGTGAGACCGATATTTTCTCACTGATCCCTGCGAAATTAACATAACAGTCCGAATCTTCGGAATCCAAGATGAACCACGCCGTCTGCTGCCCCTTTTCGATCACGCCGTCTTCAACGGAAAAGTTCTCCACTCTTTCCTTCTTGGGTATACGGACCTTTCCGCCCGCAACGGTAACGCCCCTGCCGTCGGAACTGCGAAGAAGGATCGATACTTCGTGATCGCCAGGATCAAAACCTGCCGTATCCCAGGCAAGCACGAATCCCTTTGTTCCGGATGAACCCTTGTCGTATTTCAGATATCCCCTGTAAAGAGCACCGTCTACGAACAGGTCCGTACGTATCTCGTCGCCTGTTGCCGAAAAGCTTCCGCTGATCTCCTTGATGCCTACCGTATATTCATCAGCGGCCAGGCCCTGATCTATGTTGATCCCCGTAATGACGCTGCCCGGGCCGTTTCCAGTTCTTCCGGTTACAGCGAACTTTCTGTCATTCTGAGAGATGACATCGTCAATGACCATCATCCTGTTATAAGAACCCAAAGCCTGCGTGATGCCTGCAACAACACCGTCATCAACAGTACCGTAGATAACGTTGCAGAGGTCTTTGGCAAATTGTTTGTCATCAGGGCTCTTTATCAGATACTCGGGCGACGTCATGACCGAAAGCACGAAATCTCCTGCGGAATAAGAACCGTAGCTCACCTGCATTACTGCGGCTAACTTATCTTCATTTCCGAGTCCGATGAGATCCGAAGCCCTCAAAACGATCTGTGCGGCGTCCTGTTCCCTTTTGCCTGACAAAGAAGGCGTTCCGGTATCAAGCGATATAGCCGTAAGGATCGCCACTACTATGGCAGCAATGGCGGACAATGCAAAAACCGCGAAATACTCAGGCCTTCTCTTCAGCATTACCCTTTCAGTCTCCCTTACCGGTAAGCCTGTCCAGGGTATAACCATATGGCGGAACGAACCGTTCCATGAAATACTTTACTTCCTCAAGGTCATATCCGTCGATTATCCTGCCGATGGACTCCTTCGCAGCGGAGAATTCTTTATTACCGGTAGACTCCTCCCTGAGACACTTGATATAGGCAGCGATCTTGTCGGCAGCTTTCACCAGAGTGTGTATCAGTTTTGATTCGTCGTCATCTTTTGAAGGTGCAAGAAGATCTCTGTATTCTTCCTTGAAACCGCAATCCTCCGGCAGAAGATCAGCCAGAGAGTCAGCCGCCCTACGCTCGATGTCCTTATAGGCATCCCTTATGACCTTGCTGTCGTATTTGATCGGCGTGGGAAGATCTCCCGTAATGATCTCGGTGCAGTCGTGATAAAGCGCGTAAGCCATGACCTTGTAAGGATCAGGGAAGATAGCGCCTTCCTTTCCTTCATTGAACTTGTTGTGAAGAAGGCAAAGCGCCTGCGCTATGACCGCGACGTCAAAGCTGTGCTCTTTAATGTTCTCATAACGGCTGTTGCGCATGAGTGCCCATCTGTTGATGTACTGCATGCGGTCGAGCATCGCGAAAAAACCGTATTCTTCCATACCATTATTCCTTCTTTAATTCTTGTAAAGCTCATTGAAGCACGCCACGGCATAACTGTCCGTCATGCCCGCGATATAATCTGATACGAAGACCGCCGGCGGCATCTCGCTCTCGGGAGCATTCTTCTGAGGATGCGTATCAACGAATTCCGCAAACTTCCTGATGGCATCCGTCTTGGAATTTGCCGCACGGTCGATATTGCATATCGCTTCGTAGTAAGCATCAAAAAGTCCTTCGAGCATTACCTTGCAGTACTTCTCGAAGATCACTACCTTATTCGATCTGTAGATCTTGTCTACGTTGTTCTTGAGCGCGTTCTCAAGTGCCCTGACTGCTCTGTCGGAGATCGCTATCTCGTCTTTGTCCATGCTGTTTTCAACGATGTCTTCTACCAGATAGTTGATTATCGCTGAATTGGAATTGCCCATCTCAATGCTCTCTTCAGGAAGTGCAAATTCAGATTCGATCACTCCCGTTCTTAATGCATCCTCAATATCCCTTCCGACGTATGCGATCTTGTCCGAAAACCTGACGACGCATCCTTCGAGAGTCGCAGGGCCTTTACGGTCCTTTTTGGGAATGAGGTAAGACAGATCATCCTCTGTCTTGTCCCTGCAGGGAACGAGCCTCTTCTCACCGTAAAACTCGCCGCAGTGGCAGATGATGCCGTCCCTGACCTCGAATGTCAGATTGAGGCCGAAACCGCCGTTGTGCTTTTCCATGACATCAAGAACGCGCAGACCGTTAGCTTCATGCTCAAAATACAGCTTGGGATCAACGGCTTTCAGCTTCTCGTTCAAAACGCGCTCACCGCTGTGTCCGAAGGGAGTGTGACCGACATCGTGTCCCAAAGCCATTGCCCTGATCAGGTCAACGTTAAGTCCCAAAGCCTGACCTATCGTAGCAGCGATATAATCAACGTAAAGCACGTGCTCGAGCCTGGAACAGATGTGGTCATTTGCAGGATTAAAGAAGACCTGTGTCTTGTGCTTCAGGCGTCTGAAAGCCTGAGAATACATTATCCTGCCGAGGTCGCGCTCATAACAGCTCCTGACATTGCAGTCATCTTCCGGGAATCTTCTGCCTCTGGTCTGCAGCGTTTTCTGCGCATTCGGCGCGAGAAGCCTGTCGCGTTCCCTTCGCTGCAGCTCTATCTTCTTGATGGTCAGATCTGAGATCCTGTTGGAATTCTCGAGTTCCTTAAAACTGTCCTGGAACAGTTCAAAAAGGCTGATGTTCGAGTTCATTGGCACACCTCCGCAAAAGCTCAATATAATATTATACTACAACGCTCTGCGGCCAATTCACTTACGGCTTTTTAAGCCCCGCTGCATTAGCCAGCATGTTCTTCCGCATTCCGTCAAAATCGACGGTCACGAGTGCGTCTCCGCCAACCTCTTCGACCTTTAGGACAACGCCTTCTCCGAATCTCGGATGGACTACCTGCATTCCTTCCTTAAGCTGTGCTGCAGTTAAAGTATTCGGGTCTGATGCCGCTTTTTTCGCTTTTTCCTTCTTCTTGTCAAACTGCGAGGAAAGCGCGGAAGCAATCGCTTTGCGGGACGACTCGCGCTCCGGAGCAGCGGCAGCGGTCTCAGGTTTCGCACGGTTTGAACCCATTACGTAAAGCAATTGCGGATCGATCTCCTTTATGAATCTTGAAGGCTTGTTGCAGCTCGTTTGTCCAAAGAGCATCCTCTGCCTTGTGAGCACGATGAACATGTCCTTCTTGGCCCTTGTTATCGCAACGTACATGAGCCTTCGTTCTTCCTCGGTGTCGTCCTCGCTCTGTATCGATCTGTAGCTGGGGAAAACGCCTTCCTCCGTACCGATAAGGAATACCGCACCGAACTCAAGACCCTTGGCGCTGTGTATGGTCATGAGCTTTACAAAGTCATCGTTGTCGTCGTAAGAATCGCCCTCGGTGAACAGTGAGCAGTTTTCGAGATAGAGTCCTAAAATGCCTTCCGTCGTGTCGCTCGTGGCCGTATCAAAGAAGAAGTCGTCATCGACTTCCATCGGAACGTCTTCAGCGTTACCGCTGCCCTTCTCCTCTATCTCGAGCGTTTCCATGTCCACCGGCGCTGCTCTGTGCGCCTTGTCATACTCGGCTGCTTCTGAAAGGAGTTCCTTCAGGTTCTCTACCCTGTCGATGACCTCGCCCTTCTTCTCGCGCTCGGCGATGACGGCATCGATGATGCCCGATTCATTCTCAACGTAATCGACGAATGCCGCGAAGTCCTTTTCGTTCTTCAGAAGCTCGTCGCGCATTTGCTCTATCAGCTCCGTAAATGGAATGAGTTTGCCAGCCGCTCTCAGCAGATCAGGATATTTGCGGCAGTTCACAGAGACCTCGAACATGCTTATCCCTTCATCCATTGCGATCTGTCTTAACTTCTCGATGGTCTGGTCTCCGATCCCTCTCTTCGGAACGTTGATGATGCGCTCAAAAGCGATATTGTCCGAGTAATCGTGAATGAGCCTCAGATACGAAAGGGTATCCTTGATCTCACGCCTGTCATAGAACCTCATTCCGCCATATACCCTGAACGGGATCCCCGCATTGTGAAGCGTCGTTTCTATGTTACGGGACAGGGCGTTCATCCTGTAAAGGACCGCGCAGTCCGAATACTTGAACTTGCCCTTGTCGACCATCATCTTAATTGTCTTTGCGACAAATGACGCCTCGCCCTGGCCGTCGTCGGAAAGCATGACGACCACCTTGTCGCCGTCTTCGCCTCCGGTCCTCAAAGTCTTGCTCTTGCGCCTTCTGTTGTGCGCGATCACGCAGTTTGCGGCATTGAGGATGTTGGCCGTCGAGCGGTAATTCTGCTCGAGCTTGATGACCTTCGCGCCCGGGAAATCCTTCTCAAAGCTTAAGATCAGCCTTACGTCAGCGCCTCTGAACGAATATATGGACTGGTCATCGTCACCGACGACGCAGATGTTGCGGGATCCGCCCGCCAGGAGCATGACCGCCTTGTACTGCGGCATGTTGGTGTCCTGATACTCGTCGACCATGATGTATCTGAACTTGGCTCTATACTGCTCACAGACTTCGGGGTGGCCTGCTAACAGCCTGACCATGTTGACGAGGATGTCGTCAAAGTCCATCGCGTTGTTGGCAAGGAGCTTGTCCGAATATCTCTTATAGACTCTTGCGCAGACGGTGTTGAACGGTGACCTGCCCGCAAGTGCAGTGTATTCTTCAATGCTCTGGAGCTTGTTCTTGGCGCATGAGATCTCCATCAGGACGGACTTGGGCTTGAACTGGCTGTCCGGTATGTCCAGTTCCTTCATCGAATCCCTGACGAGCTTGAGCTGGTCATCCGAATCAATGATCGAGAAATTCTTGTCATATCCCAGGAGCTCGGCGTGACGCCTCAGGATCCTTGCGAAAATGCTGTGAAACGTACCGCACCAGATATACTTCGCGCTGTCGCCCACGAGCGCAGTGATCCTCTCACGCATCTCGTTTGCCGCCTTGTTGGTGAACGTTATCGCCAATATCGATGACGGTACCGCGTTAACGTGTCTCATAAGATAGGCGATGCGGTAAGTGATGACTCTCGTCTTGCCTGAGCCCGCACCGGCCAGGATGAGCACAGGGCCTTCGGTATGGGTGACGGCTTCGCGCTGCTCGTCGTTCAGGCCTTCAAGCAGGTCTTCACAATCAGGTCCGTTTGAAATGGGCTGATTCGTCTGTCCGTATATCTCTTCGAGCTCGTCAAAAAAGCTGCGGCTCTCGTCATTTTCAAATCCGTTGTCTGTCAAAATCGGGTCTCTTTCGCTTTCCGTTTTATAGTCTTTCAGATTATAACAGTAAAAGCCGAAAAATATGGGGACATAAATCGGACGCTTCCGGATCCGTACCCTAACTATTGCAGGCTTATTCCTCGAAGACCACCCTCAGCATGCCTTCGTTCTCTTCAGCTGCCGCCGCGCACATGCGTCTTAAGCTCTTCATATATTTGCCCATCGTCGTCTCAGGGACCGATGCGGAAGAAAAGACTATTACCCATCCTTCGCTCTGCTCGGTCAGGACATCGTAGAGCGCATCAAGGTTTTTCCCGTAATAATCCGGGACCGGAATGGTCTGCGCTATTCTCGCATGAAGATCGTCAGGTGAATATACGTCTTTCAGATCTATAACAAATTCAGTCATTTCTGTCCCTCCCCGTACATCAGGGTGAAAGTCTTGTAATGGTCCTTGGTGTAATATATCAGTCCGTCATTGGAGAATACTATTCTTTTCGCGCCCCTGGAAGACTTGCCGAGCGTATCGATGTCGCATTCGGTGTAGCTTCTCCCTTTCTTCTCAGGCAACAGACCTTCGTAATTGCCGTAACGGTCGCCGCCTATGCATTTTCCGGGTGCGTATTCCTCGAGGGAACCGCCGTTCCAGCCGAGCGATCTGGCTTCCTTCTTAGTTATATAATTCGACGGCAGTTTATTGTAAGTATGGATATACAATGCAACGTCTTTGGCGCTGTCATAAGTTCCGTTCTCATCGATGGCAGCTTTCTGTTCAGTACTTTCCGTCGGTTGAGATGAAGTCTTCTCAGACGTTTCTTCAGGTTTCCCGGTGTCCTTGGAAGTCACGGGAGCGGAAGTCTCCGTGACAGTCACCGCAGTAGTGCCTGCCGGAATACGCCGTCTGACACATCCGGTCATCATCGAGAGCGTCATGGCACATATCACCATGAACAGCGCGATGATCTTTCCGGTATTCTTACTCAGATGTCCATACATTTGCTTATCCTCTTCCCTCTATTCCTTTAGTGAGATTTTATCACGGCTTGCCCTTCCCGCGCAAAACAAAGGAAGGGCGCCTCCTGCGGGACGCCCTTCCTGATTGATCATTTACAAAGTGAGATTACGATTACTTTCTAACCAGAGCCTCTGTCTCCTGTGCGATAGCGAGCTCCTCGTTTGTGGGGATAACGCATACCGTTACCTTGGAAGACGGCTTGGAGATGATAGCTTCCTTGCCGCGGAGACCTGCATTGACGTCTGCGTCGAACTCAACACCCATGAACTCAAGGCCTTCACACATTGCCTTTCTCATGTGGTCGGTGTTCTCGCCGATGCCTGCAGTGAATACGATCACGTCAACGCCGCCCATTGCAGCTGCATAAGAACCGATGATCTTCTTGCCCTGGTAAGCGAACATGTCAAGAGCGAGCCTTGCTCTCTCGTTGCCCTCGTTTGCTGCCTTCTCGAGATCCCTGAAGTCGGAAGAAACGCCGGAAACACCCTGTACGCCGGACTGCTTGTTGAGGAGGTTGTCCATCTCGTCAGGTGTGTATCTCTCGTTCTTCATAAGGAAAGGAACGATAGCGGGATCGATGTCGCCCGTTCTCGTACCCATGCAGATACCTGCAAGAGGAGTAAGACCCATCGATGTATCCTGGCACTTGCCGTCCTTAACGGCTGCGAAGGAAGAACCGTTGCCGAGGTGGCATGTGATGATGCGGAGATCCTCATACTTCTTGCCGAGGAAATCAGCGACCCTGTGGCTTACATAACGGTGGGAAGTACCATGGAAACCGTAACGGCGGATGTCGTACTTCTCGGAGATCTCATAAGGAAGAGCATATGTGTAAGCCTTAGGCGGCATTGTCTGATGGAAAGCCGTGTCGAAGACAGCAACCTGGGGTGTGCCTGCAGGAAGAACGTCCTCGCATGCCTCGATACCGATAAGGTTTGCGGGATTGTGGAGAGGGCCCAGAGGGAAGCACTCCCTGATGACTCTCTTAACGTCGTCGTTAACGATGACGGAAGCGCTGTAGTACTTACCGCCGTGGAGGACTCTGTGACCTACTGCAGCGATCTCTGAAACATCAGCGATAACGCCGTGATCCTTGTCAACGAGAGCATCGAGGATCATCTGAACGGCTACCTTGTGGTCAGGCATGGGTTCTGTTGAAACGAACTCATCCTTGCCTGCCGGCTTATATGTGAGCTTGCCGTCGATACCGATTCTCTCAGCGTTACCCTTAGCGAGGACAGCGCCTGTATCGATGTCGAAAAGCTGGAACTTTGCGGAAGAACTACCGCAGTTGATGACTAAAATCTTCATTAGACTTTTCTCCTGTCTTTAATGTTGCTTATCTGTCAGCTCTTAAGCCTGTGCAGCCTGAGCCTGAACTGCTGTAATTGCTACCGTTCCTACGATGTCATCAGCGTTGCAGCCTCTGGAAAGATCGTTAACGGGAAGTGCGAGGCCCTGGAGAACAGGTCCGTATGCAGGAGCCTTAGCAAGTCTCTGAACGAGCTTGTAACCGATGTTGCCTGCTTCGAGTGAAGGGAAAACGAGTGTGTTTGCGTGGCCTGCAACCGGTGAACCGGGTGCCTTGAGCTGGCCTACTTCCTCAACGAGAGCTGCGTCGAGCTGGAGCTCGCCGTCAACTACGAGGTTAGGATACTTCTCTTTTGCGATCTTAACTGCTTCAGCGACCTTTGTAACGTCGTCGTGCTTTGCAGAACCGTAAGAAGAATATGAGAGCATAGCGACCTTTGCGGGAGCGCCGATGAACTGCTCGAAAGACTCAGCGGAGAGCTTAGCGATCTCAGCGAGCTTGTTTGAATCAACGTCAGTGTTAACTGCGCAGTCTGCGAAAATGAACAGACCGTGCTCACCGAGGTCGCAGTTAGGTACGTCGAGAAGGAAGAATCCGGAAACTGAAGAAATGCCCGGCTTCATCTTGAGGAGCTGGAGAGCGGGACGTATGGTGTTGCCTGTTGAGTGGCAAGCGCCTGAAACAGCGCCGTCAGCATCACCGCACTTGCACATGAGGCATGCATAGTACATGTAATCAGACTCCATCTGAGCCTGTGCCTTCTCGGGTGTGATCCCCTTCTTCTGTGCATCAGCGATTGCAGCAGCTGTCTCTTCCTCGGAAAGGCCCTTCTTCTCAGCCTTCTTCTTTGCAGCAGCTACCATTGTGTCAACGCCGCGGAGTTCGATGAACTTATCGATGTACTTCTGCTTGTTGGGATCTGTGAAAGGATCTACGATGGTAGCTCCTGTGATATCGTAGCCTTCAGAATTCTTTGCGATCTCCTCGGGTGTGCCGATAATGATAAGATTTGCCATGTCAGCCTTGAGGATCTTCTCTGCAGCCTCAAATGTTCTCTTGTCCATGGACTCGGGAAGAACGATCGTCTTTTTGTCAGCTTTGGCTCTGGCAATGATGTCATCGATAAATGCCATAATCTATTGTCTCCTTTTGGGTATTATTAATATAACGCGTAAAAGTATACTCGTTATATGGGGGTTTTTCAAATCATCAAACAGCTTTGCGGACGCCCAGATTATCAGACGCGAAAAACGTGAATCTTCCGTCGCTTTCCCTGAATATCATGTAGATCGCCGGGCTCGAAGATTTGGTGGCCACGCGGGTTCCGACGCTGTTGCATGCGGCCCTGTAAAGATCGCGGTCATCCATGTCATAGGCAAGCTCCATGACGCAGCTGTACTGCTTGTATGCTTCGCCTCCGCCGTAATTGCCCGTTACGATGTAATAGCTGCTCCGGATGCGTCTTTCGTTGACCAGCATGTTCTTGAGTTCATTGTATGATTCGTTGTCGAGTTCTTTAACTCTCGCAAGATTTGCCATGACCATGATCGAATCACCGACATCCACAGTTCCCGCACGGGATCCGGAATAGATGTAGTTGATGCCATTCTCAGTCTTTTCGTAAGCATATGCGTAGAACGGAACTCCGTCACCGTCTTTTGCATCCTTTACAAGCTTCAAGGCTCTTTCATATGCGCCCTGGGCGATAAGACCGTTCTTCTCAAGATCGTTTATGAGTGAAAGCCTGACATTTGAGAGCTTAACTCCGACCACCTGCTTGAGGTTGACCGAAGTCTCCGCGCCGGTACCATGACCGTCTTCGCCATTGTTGCCATATGCTTCATCCAGGCTCGAGTTGCCGTCGGGATCGGCACCTTTAGGATTAGTCATTCTGTAGTAAAGCGAATCAACATATCTCGCGACATCGAGGTGTTCGGGCCTTACCGCTCCGGTCTCATCGAAGATCGAAGAAATGAGCATCTTTATCTCCTCGAAATCCCTGGTTGTTCCGTAAGCACAGTAATAACGCAGGTATGATTCGAGCCACGCGATATTGTCTTCCGTAGTCTTGATCTCTTTTTGCTCATCAGGGACATTCTCACCTGTAAAACTATGGTACAAGCCGTTTCCTGAATTAAATCTGCTGACGATCCTGTTCTTAAGGTTTCTGGCAGCAACGGCATCACCTGCTTCGACATAACAGTCCAAAAGCCATGCCTGGTCTGAAAGATCGTAGATCTTGGAGCTTTCGGCGGGCTGGGTCACAAGCCTTCCGGCGATCTTATAGTAAGTCGGGATGAGGATGTCTTCACCTTCTTTGCCGAGCATGAGCTTTTTGGTGCGTCCCCAAAGGTAACTGCTGATTATGTTATTGTCTGCAGCGATCTGTTCCCACTCATAGCCCGGTGAATCGTGAGCCGTCAGGGCGATCTGGGCGGCATTGCCGAAAGTCCTGACATAGAGAAGATAAGCAATGATGCCTGAAATGGCGGCAATGGCAAGGAGAACGGCAATGATCTTCTGCTTGAGAGTAAACCTGGCCAAAAACGGAACTTTATTTCCGCTCCCTGCCTCAATAAACCTCAAAGTACGACGCTTCATTGCAACCTGCCTGCCTTATGAAATATAATTATCAGATGAATTATAACAGAAGAGGGGCATAATCAACGATGCGGGTAATTGGAATTGTTGCGGAATTTAATCCGTTCCATAAAGGTCACGAGAACCTTATAGCCCGTGCACGTGAGATCGTAAACGACTCCAGGGCGATAGTAATGCCCGTCATATCCGAATCGTTCGTTCAGCGCGGCCTTCCGGCCATGATCCCCGCAGACGTCAGGACAAAGCAGGCTCTGCGATGCGGTGCCGACGTCGTTTTAGGTCTTTCCTTCACATATTCCTGTGCGCCCTCCGCCCGTTTCGCTCTGGGCGGTATCGCCACTTTGCTTTCAACGGGAGTCGTAACGGACATCGCTTTCGGTTATGACGCGGGAACTCCGGAACTCTTAAGATCGATCGCCGAGCAGACTGATGAGAATTCCCCTGAATTCAAGGAAGCCCTAAGAAATGCTCTTTCCGAAGGCAGTTCTTATCCTTCGGCGCGCGCATCGGCGATAAAAGCCTGTTTAAATGACACTTCCGATGAAATAGACGCGGTACTTAAAAGTCCCAACTCGATCCTCGCTCTGGAGTATCTTTCGGCCCTTAAGAAAATCGACAAAAAGAACAAAGTTAACATAATCATGATCCCCAGGGATCAGAGCCTTGAAGGAGCAACTTCGATCAGAAAGAAGATGACGGGGTGCGCTCCCTCATACAGCCAGGCCGAACTGTTCAACACGCTGAAGGGCGCGATGCCCGACAAAGCCCTTGCTTCAATGCTCGGCAGCTATTCCGCAGGAGAATTCAAATACCCGGACATGGCATCTTACATCCGCCGCGCACTGCTTCACATTTCATCCGCACAGGGCAGCCTCAGTGATTCAGCCTACATGGGCGACGATCTTGACGGTTATCTGAAGAACATGGTCTCAGACTTAAGGCCGGGCGACCTGCCGCGGGATGATCATTCACTTGAAGCTTTCGCCAAAAAGGCTGATACAAAGCGTTTCACCATGACACGCATATATAGGGCCATCGCCTCATTTGAAGCAGGTCAGAATAAAGAACTTGTATCTCTCAACCATCCGCCCTACATCAGGGTCCTGGGCTTTAACCGCGAAGGCCGCTACTGCCTTAAGATCATAGGCAAGTGCACAAAGCTTCCGGTCATCAGCAATCCTTCCGATGCTCTCGAGCTTATCTCCGGCAACAGCGAACTTAAGCAGGTCTTTGAACTCGAAATGCGGGCCTCCGCGATCGCAAACGAGCTCTACGGCAGAGACATCGCTTATTCCTGGAGCTCAAAACCCGTAATGCTATGAAAATAAAAATCCCGCAGCGTTAACTGCGGGATTTGTTTTCCTGATTGAAACCGCTTATTACTTGTCAGCTTTAGCAGCCTTAGCAAGTCTGGACTTTGTCCTTGCAGCAGCGTTCTTGCTCATGTGGCCCTTAGCAGCAGCCTGATCGACTGCCTTCTGAGTAGCCTTGAGTGTAGCCTCGACGTTCTCGCCTGCAGCAACATTTGCCTTAGCCTTCTTGATCGTCGTACGGATAGCTGTCTTCTTGCTCTTGTTAGCGGCAGCCTTCTTCTCGGAAACGGTTACACGCTTGATAGCTGATTTAACGTTAGGCATATATACTCTCCTTATTAATGGGTATCCTAAATTTACCGAAGAATTGTATCACGATTGTTATTGGTTATCAATACCTTTTGTAGCCTCATAGAGCCCTATGCTTGCGGCGATCGTGATATTGAGACTGTCAATCGCATTTGAGTGGTCGATCCTGATGGGCCGGCCGATCTTCGAAAACTCTGAAGGAAGCCCCGTTGCCTCATTTCCCATGATTAGCGAGAAGGGCTTTTCTATTACTGTTTCGTGCAGTTTCGTACTGCCGTCGAGCATGAAAGGATAAAGCTTATTCTCAGGAAACTTTGCTGCATATTCCTCAAAAGATGAGAACACCTCCGCCTTTACGCTTGCGGCGGCGCCCATGGAAGCCCTTATAACCTTGGGATCGAAATGGTCGACAGCCGGCGGGATTATCGCAAGGTTCCTGACGCCGAATCCCAGGCAGCTCCTCATTATCGTACCCATGTTACCTGCGTTGGAGGGATTTACGAGAACCATGTGGTTGCCGTTTTGGATATGCTCCTCCTTCTTTTCGATGACGCAAATGACAAAGCAGTTCTCTTTTTTCGACAGTATGTTGAACGGCTTTTCCTCTACGGAAACCGGGATCGAGTTTCCGCAAAGTGACTTTATCTTGGCAATCGTTTCATCTGATCTGAACTGCGGATGAAGAATTACCGCGCTGACCTTTTCCTTTGCGTGAAGGAGATATTCCATGACAACGGTCGCGCCGAGACCGTAAGTCTGATCCGAATCCTTCCTGTAGCTTGCAACCCTGATCAAAACTAATTCCCCCGAAAAACATTTAATTATGCTATTATAACCATAATTCTCATTCAAAAGGATGGTGTTAAATATGGGAGAAAAGAAAGGACTGAGCGAACCTTATAACGGTCAGCTCACATCAAACGCAAAACTGTTTTCGATCCTGGCATACATCGGAGCTCTCTGGCTCCTTGGTCTTCTCATCAGACCTGACAAGGAATGCCCCTTCGTAAGACATCACGTAAACAACGGAATCCTCCTCCTCATCGGATTCGGTGCATATTCCGTTCTCGGAATCTTCATCGGAAGGATCCCTTTTGTAGGTTCGATCCTTAACCTCGGTGTTTACGGCTGCCTCGTTTTCGTAATGGTATTCGGAATCATCTCTGCTGCCAGAACGAAGCTTTTCAACATTCCGCTCGTTAACGGAGTCAAGATCGTTAAGTAATCAGGTATTGCTTATGAATTCCAAAGACCCGCATCAGTTCTGGTGCGGGTCTTCTATTTGCAGACGCGGCTTAAAACATATATAATTACCGCCGTGAGTATCGAGGTGTAGCGCAGTTGGTAGCGTACGTGCTTTGGGAGCATGGGGTCGCAGGTTCGAATCCTGTCAGCGCGACCAGGTAACAAAATGCTTTT
>JAEEGJ010002980.1_pt1 | contig 71820 bp, 62 predicted proteins | sample 8958761 | NCBI WGS metagenome assembly JAEEGJ01 (sample SAMN16246546, study PRJNA631951) | gut metagenome | biome: gut microbiome; feature: rumen; material: RS-attached | host: Bos | place: Iran: Karaj | collected 2018-10 | reverse complement strand
TCTCCGCGACCGTACTCATCTGTTGTCGGATAGTAGTACCGGTCGCTGTATTTCCCGGAGGAAGTCTCCTCGGGGTAAACTGTTTCTGTGCTTTCCTTTTTTGAACAGCCGGTGATGCCAAGTGACATGCCTAGGATGAATGCGCCTGCGATCATCACACAATAGATCCGATTCTTTTTCATAGTGACCCCTCCTTCAAATAGATTAGCGCCTTCTACTATTAGAATCAATAAACGATAAGCAACCGTCACACTTCAACACAGGTTCTTTTCGGATTGTTCCTGAAGGAGCCTCCGCAGGCGAAGCCGAGGACAGATCCGAAAGGAACAATCCGAAGAACCTTACACGCATTGTAAGTGGTATTCCTCCTGCTCTTGTTTTACGATGGTATCGAACAAGAAAGGGAGGTTTCTTTATGGATCCTGTTTTAAAGATTGAATCACTGAAGAAATATTACGGAAAGGGCGAGAGCCAGACGAAGGCGATCGACGGGATCAGCTTTCAGGTCATGCCGGGCGAGTTCCTGGGCATCATGGGTGCATCCGGTTCCGGTAAGTCCACACTTCTTAACTGCATCGCGGCGGTCATTAAGCCGACATCCGGCACGATCGAAATGAATGGAAAAGAGATCAGCCGTCTGTCCGGCAAGGACCTTGCGGATTATAGAGGAAAGGATATGGGTTATCTTTTCCAGAACTTCGAACTGATCGATAATCTGACGGGTAAGGAGAACATTCTTCTTCCGGTATCGCTCCACGGCGGTTCTGAGAAAGAGGACTCCGAACGTTATGAGAAACTTGCGGAGTATCTCGAGATCAAAGATATCCTCAACAAGTTCCCGTCCCAGATGTCGGGCGGTGAGAAGCAGCGAATCGCTGCAGCGCGTGCTCTGATCCTGGATCCTGGCATGATCCTCTGCGATGAGCCGACAGGTGCTCTTGATTCTAAGAATGCAAAAGCACTGATGACAAAACTTTCGGGAATCAATCAGGAGCAGGGATCTACCATCCTGATGGTTACCCACGATTCCAATGCAGCGTCTTTCTGCAGCCGGATCATGTTCATCCAGGACGGTAAGATCTTCCACGAGCTTCGAAAAGAAGACGGCGAGGACAGAACATCTTTCTATGACCGTATCCTGAAAGTTCTTGCCCAGCTGGGAGGAGGCAGTGCCAATGTTCTCTAAGCTTGTCGTAAGAAACAGTATCAGAAGTCATAAAGAAAATGCACTCTTTATGGGCTCACTGATCACTTCCATCATCGCTTTTTACGTAGTGCTCTCTCTTTCGAGTCAGGACGTGATGCGCTATCTGAAGACCATGGAAAGTGATGCCATAAACAAGCTCTTTTCCATGATCGGCGTGCTTTACGGTTTTACACTGTTTATCGTTTTCGCACTTATCTTCTTTGCAAGTAAATACCAGATCGAAAGAAGAAGCCATGAATTCGGTGTATATATCATGATGGGCATGAAAAGGACCAAACTTCTCCTGATGCTCCTTCTCGAGGACCTGGGAAGTTCCCTGGTGGCGCTTCTTATCGGACTTCCTGTCTCGGTCCTGATCACTGAGGTGATCAGTCTTCTGACGGTCAAGTTCGTAGGTATCGGATTTATCGGACACCAGATCACGTGGTCGCCGAAAGCGGCGCTTCTTACTGCAGCAGGATTCATGGGTGTAAAGCTTGTGTCTTTTATCATCCTCTCCTTTATGCTTGCGCGAAAAGAAGTCGGGACACTTCTTACCGATGCCCCGGATAATGTCCGGAAGAAAGGCTATCCGATCCTACAGGCGGCGCTTCTTCTTGCCGGCGTGCTTCTTCTGATTTTTGCATACAGGTCAGGAGTAAACGGAACGGCCTGGGAGAGTATTAAATCACTCGGCAGGACCGTCCTGCTCGGTACTCTGGGAACCATTCTCCTCTTTAGGGGTCTTCGTTTCGTGATCGATCTGATCGCGAAGAAAACGTCTTCCGGAAAGCTTCATGTCTTTACTTTCCGACAGGTCGAAGATGGTGTTATTTTCAAGTCGGGAACGATGGCGATCTGCTCGATCCTGATCCTGATCGCAAGTGCATGCCTTGCTTCAGGTGTCGCGACATTCGTTTCTTATGACATTTATGAAAAAGAACGTGTCGACTATACCTTTACCAACACCTTTAACGGAAAAGAAGACGACCTGCTGGCTGCGGTCCGTGCGACCGGACATGAGGATGATTTTTCCTACCTTTCGTACATACGTATCGGACACCCGTACATCGTTGACGGAGATAACTTTGACAGTGCTTTTGAATCGGAAGAATTCACGAAGCTGTCGTATGAAGTCGATCCTTCTTTAAAGAATTACTACCGAAGCAGTTCTATTGACGGATTCCCGTTCATGATCCGCCTTTCCGACTTCAACAGTCTCGTAACTGCTATGGGTGCAGAGCCGATCGACATCAAAGAGGGAGAGCTGGGACTCTATCGAAGCCATGACTTTGCCCGCGATGAAGTCGATGACAAGGTCCTCTCGCAGAGACCGCACGTGACGCTTGTCGGAAAAGATTTCGTGATGACCGGGAAGGCCAGACATGACCCGATCGTGACAGACAGCTTTATTACGCTGTCGGGCGCTCTCATCGTTCCGGACGATGACTTCGATACGTTTGCTGCAGGCAGGGAAGAGATCTACCTCAATGGTCTTCTGGACCGGGACAAGTTCTCGAAGTCCGAACTGACGCAGACCTATATGCGACTCAACGAGGACTTTGATAAGATGGGATTCGACTATGAGAGTTATCTTTCGAACATGGGACGCCAGCTCTTTTATCTGGTGGCGGCCAGCTACATCACGATCTATCTGGCCCTGATCTTCCTGGTCGTAGCGAACACGATCCTCGCGGTACAGTTCCTCATGAGCCAGAAGCGCACCAGTAGAAGATATAAGACGCTCGTTAAGCTCGGTGCGGATCACAAGACGATCTATATGACATCGAAGAGACAGATCAACTGGTATTTCGGTCTTCCGATCTCAGTGGCGGCAATGAGCACGTTCTTTGCTACAAAAGCACTGTTCAACGGACTTCTGAGCAGCCGTACCAGGACGCATATTGATGAGATGATTCCCGTGATCCTGGTTGTTGTCGGCGTCTTTGTTCTGATAGAATATCTGTATATGCATATCGTGAAGCGTAGCAGCTTCCGCTTCCTGGAGACACTGATGACTCCGGAAAGAGAAGAGTGACCGGTATCGGTTATTGCAGAGGCTTCCGTCGGAGAAAGGAATTCCATGAAGAGTATCGCTGTCGTTGAAGATGAGAAGATGGTAGCTCAAGAGCTGTCTTCCATGCTGGAAAAGGAAGGATATGAGGTCCACTGTATCGAAGACTTTTCAAACGTGACGGAAACGGTACTGGAACTTCGTCCCGACCTTCTGCTTCTCGACATCAATCTTCCGGGCAAAAGCGGCTTTCAGATCTGCCGCGAAGTGAAGAATAAAAGCTCGATCCCGGTGGTCGTGGTGACCTCCCGGGACCAGCTTCCGGATGAACTTCACGCGCTCGAACTCGGCGCAGATGAGTTCCTGACCAAGCCTTATCGAAAAGAACGTCTCCTTGCGCGCGTCGCAAATGTGCTCCGAAGATACGAGGGAAGATCGAACATGCTCGAGGGACCGGGATTCCTTCTCGACCGCGGGACATACACACTTTATGTCGACGGGTCTTCAGTTCTTCTTCCGAAGAATCAGGGCAAGATCCTCGAGGCACTGATGACAGAACTCGGAAATGTCGTGACGAAGGAAACGATCTGCGAAGCCGTCTGGGGCACGAGTGAATTCATTGATGAAAATGCACTTCAGGTCAACCTGACGAGACTGAAGAAAACGCTATCCTCTCTTCCCATGAAGGTGCAGATCGCCTCGGAACGCGGTGTAGGATATAAGCTTCTTCCGTCCGATACTTCGGGAAAATCACCGGAGGGAGAAGTATGAAAAGATATTTCAGGATCCTTGCCGCGCATCTTCCGTGGCTTATATATGCACTTGCCGGGGACCTGTTCTTTATCGTTCTCCTGTGGTTTAGAGACGTCAGCGCTTTATCCGCACTGGCGTTATCGATCGTTCTGTTCTCGGTCTTATCTTTTCTTCTCGTGTGCGTAATCATTCTTGCCTCGGAATCCAGAATGAAACGGGCACTGGATGCATTTCTCGCAAGTCCGGATGAAGATCACGCGCAGATCCTTCTTTCGCGCCTCAAGGGTGCGGAGATGAAAAGAACGAAGGAAATGTGCGACCTTCTGGTGCAGGACAGAGAACGTCTTGGCCGGGAGATCGTGAGAAACGAAGATTACGAAGAATACGTCGAGGCCTGGGCGCACGAGGCGAAGACGCCGATGGCGCTCCTGACCATGATCCTCGACAACAACCGCGATACCCTTGATCCCGAGATGGTGTATAAGATCGAGTATATCCGTACGCGCCTCAATGAGTGCGTGGATCAGATGCTCCAGTACTCGCGTATCAAGGGCGAGAAGAAGGACTATCTCTTCGAGCGGATCGAGATCAAAGAAGTTATCGATGAGGTGATCGAGGAGTACCGCCCGCTTCTGGAGGAGAAGGATTTCCTCGTCATCAACCATGTCCAGAAAGAAAAACTCTACGGCGACCGCCGTGCGCTCCGCTTCATTCTCGGTCAGATCGTCAGTAATTCCATCAAATACAGTTCTGAAGAGCCGAAACTTGAGTTTTCTGTCGAGGGCGAAACCCGCCTGGTCATCGAGGATAACGGTATCGGCATCAAGTCGTGTGACCTGCCATTTATCTTCGAGCGGGGATTCACCGGAGATACGGGCGAAGCCAGGAAGAAAGCGACCGGCATGGGGCTTTATCTGGTGAAGAAAATGTCCGATGATATGAATTTTGTGTTAGATGTTGCCTCGGAAGCAGGAAAAGGCTTCAAAATCGTGGTACAATATCCCGTGATTGAAAACTGACCAGTGCTTTTCGGGCGGAAGATATTTCTTCTTAAAAAGTACTGCCGGGAGTTATCTCCCTAGAATAGGAGCAACCATGCTTGAATTACAGCACATTTCATTCGAAGTGAATGAAGAGGGGCAGGAGAAAGGGATCCTGCATGACATTAACCTTGTGATCCCGGACGGAAACCTGACCGTGATCACGGGACCGAACGGCGGCGGTAAATCCACGATGGCCAAGCTCATCGCCGGCATCATTAAGCCGACGGAGGGCAAGATCCTTTTTAACGGGGAAGACATCACAGAGATGTCCATTACTGACCGCGCCAGAAAGGGGATCGGCTTTGCGTTTCAGCAGCCGGTACGTTTCAAGGGCCTTCAGGTCTTCGATCTGATCCGTCTGGCGACGGGTACGAAGCTCTCGAGCGTAGATGCCTGCAAGTACCTTTCCGAAGTTGGCCTTTGCGCAAGAGATTACATCAACCGTGAAGTCAATGCCAGCCTTTCCGGTGGTGAACTTAAGCGCATCGAGATCGCAACAGTCCTGGCCAAGGGCTCGCAGCTTTCCGTTTTCGATGAGCCGGAGGCGGGAATCGACCTTTGGAGCTTCCAGAACCTCATCAAGGTCTTCGAAGGTATGAGAAAGAACATTAAGGACAGTTCGATCCTGATCATCTCGCATCAGGAGAGGATCCTGAACATTGCCGATGAGATCGTCGTGATCAGCGACGGAAAGCTCATCGCGCATGGCCCGAAGGACGAGATCCTTCCGACACTCGAGGGCACAATGTCTGCCGTTAAGCGCTGCGGCAAGGGACTGACTGAGGAAGGAGGCGAGGAGTAATGCTGAATCTGGATGCTACATCAGATCGCCTTCTGGCGGAAGTTGCCGACCTTCACAAGGTCCCGGTAGGTGCATTTAATATCCGTGCCAATGGTAAGGCAGTCGCCCGTAATTCTTCTGCGAATATCGACATCATCCCGAAGGAAAACGGTTCGGGTATCGATATAAAGATCAAGCCGGGCACGAAGAACGAAAGCGTACACATCCCGGTCGTCATGACGGCCAGCGGTATCAAGGAAGTCGTTTATAACGACTTTTATATCGGCGAGGGCTCCGATGTCGTGATCGTTGCCGGCTGTGGTATCGATAACTGCGGTCCGAAGGACAGTGAGCATGACGGTATCCACCGTTTCTATGTCGGAAAGGGCGCGAAAGTAAAATACGTCGAAAAACACTACGGTTCCGGAGACGGCGCCGGCAAGCGCATCCTGAATCCGGGTACAGAAGTCTACATGGAAGAAGACAGTTACATGGAGATGGAAATGACGCAGATCAAGGGCGTCGATGACACGGTCCGTGATACCAAGGCGGAGCTCGGAAAGGGCGCAAGACTGGTCGTCCATGAGCGTCTCATGACCCACGGAGATCAGAAGGCAGTCAGTAACTACAGAGTCGATCTTAACGGCGAAGGCTGTTCGGCAGACGTTGTCTCCCGTTCGGTAGCCAAGAATGATTCGTATCAGAAGTTCGATGCCGTTCTCAATGGTAACACCGCATGCTCCGGACACACCGAGTGTGATGCGATCATCATGGATAACGGACGTATCCTGGCAGTTCCGGGACTTGAGGCGAATAATGTCGATGCGGCGCTCGTCCATGAAGCTGCGATCGGTAAGATCGCGGGTGAACAGCTCATCAAGCTGATGACGCTGGGCCTGACCGAGGCGGAAGCGGAAGAGCAGATCATCAACGGCTTCTTAAAGTAATCGAAAAAGAAAATATGTGATCGGCAAGGCTGTGTATTAACCGGGAGATCCCGAAAAAAATACATAGCCTTTTTTCATACAAAAACAGAGGCTGAAAAATTTTTTGCTCAGATGTGTGACCAAACACGTTTATAATTTATCTAATGGTTGTATCGAAAAAAGCGCTTATTTCATTAAGTCGAGAAGAAGGAGGCGTCAATGACCACCACCGAAGAACAGAAGTTGGTGATGGCTGCAAAGGAAAACGATAAAGAAGCCTTTGCGAGTCTGATTCAGTTGAATAAACAGTACATGTATAAAGTCGCACTGGCCATTCTTATGAATGACGAGGATGTTGCCGACGCGATGCAGGATACCATTCTTACCTGCTGGGAGAAGATCACAGGACTTCGTGAAGAACGGTATTTCAAAACATGGATGACTAAGATACTGATCAATCACTGCTATGCAATCATAAATGAAAGGAAACGTTTTACGGATCTTTCGGAATGGAAGGAGCCCGCTATCACAGATGAGTATAATCTCGAACTCAAAGAGGCGCTGAGCCTTCTTGATGAGAAATACCGCCCGGTAGTGATCCTCTATTATGTGCACGAGTTCGAAACGAAAGAAATTGCGCAGATCCTGAATATCAGCAAGAGTGCTGTCACGACACGGTTGCAGCGGGCTAGAAAGAAGCTTGCCGGCTACTACAATAGTGATTTTCAAGGAGAAATGAAATATGAACGATAATAATATATTTGAAGAGAATGTGATGATCCCGGATATTGTAAATGCCAAAGTGGATCAGGTACTTTCAGCTCTGCCGGATCATGGGACGATTCGGGAAGTAAACCCGAAGAAGAAAGTGAACAGCAGAAAGACCGTTACCCGCGTGCTGGCCTTTACCGCTGCTGCATCCGTCCTTCTTTTGTCATATACCGTGTATCAAGCGGTAAAACCCGGTAAGGAGAAAGCATCTGAGGAATCCCTGATTTCGGAAAGCACAGATCGCCAGGAAGGTACGATCACTCAAACATATACCATTATGGTCGCCGGACAGGGCTTAAGAGAAGATAATTCGATCCCTCTTGAGAATACGACATCAGACTTCACGGGCATGTCAACGTCACTCGATGAATTCAGTTTTGAGTGTGAGTTTCCTCTTTCCGTTGTCGGTAATAATGTGGAGAGCGTGGAGTATTCATTCAAAAATGCGGATATGGCGATCGCCCATTACGGAAATCCGCCGGGTAATATCACGGGCGAAAAGATCAACCTGGATGACCGGTATCTATCCGATTGGGAGGATGAACCGAACAAGTACTATATAGGAGACAGGATCTTTGACATAGGTGCGGTCGATTTTTATCGTTCGTATAAAGAAACGGCCTCTTCCGGAGAAAACTATAAAAATGTAAAGAAGTATCTCTGCGCTCTTGTTAAGGACCGTAAGGATCTTTATGAACATATGGCTCTCGAGGACCAGGACGGAAACTACATGCCGTATTCCTGCGATTTTCTTACCTCCCTGTGTAAGGATATCGTGATCACGATCAAAGTCAATTTCAAAGATGGTTCGAGTGAAGTTACCGATATCGGTATCAAAGGTAAATTAGTCCCGTATTCATATCAGGAAACTGCGGGAGAATCATTTACCGTAGAAAAAGCAGGGTTTGCATGCTATATCAAAGGATCTTCAGAGGAGCCCGGTGAAGTCCACCTGAGATCTTTTGAGGAAGAAGGCGTTCCTTCGGCGTTTTATTCGGATGATGGATCTGACACTGATTATGAACCGGATGCGGAAGTGATTCAGGAACAGGAAAGACTGAAGAAAATTGTCGAAGAAAAGAATATCCTGAACGACCCGGATCTGCCGGTCATCCCGTTTACTTTTGAAAACGGGAACGGAGGCCTCGGCGCGCACGGCTGGGGGGACAGTTTCAGCTGCGTCAAGTTCGGGTTACCGTTCATGGTAGACGGGGAGGATGTCGATTATGTGGAATACCGGTCCTTGTGCGAGAACCTGTGCTTCAATGTTGACTATAGAGTAGGAGATGAAGAATACAGGATCAAAGGAACAGAAAGCAGTATCGGTTCCGAGGTGAACGAAGCGGCGTTTGCAAAGGATCCGGAGCATCCGGAAAAAGGAGAACGGCTCCATCATTGCTACTCGTCCTTCTCCATGCAGTATCCGGTACAGGAAATGCAGAATTATGAACTGCTCGTGGAAATTGATGTGAGCGGCAATGAGGAATTAAAGACCAAGTGCACGGATGCGTTTACGAAGATGGGGTATGAGGATTCCGACGTATTTAATACTGCTTTTAAAGATGAAACTATAGAGATGACAGTATATTTCAAGGATGGGACAAGTGTGACAAAGAAGATCGGATTCGCCCTTATTCTTGAGCCGAATGAGAAACCTTACCTTTATTATGTGAGGAATCTCTATGCCTATGTCATTGAATGACCGAGGAAACTCTTATGTGACCGGAAAGGAAGATTCTGAAGAAAAGAAAAAGGACGGCTGATGCCGTCCTTTTTCTGTTTTTGGTGGAGCATATGAGGATCGAACTCACGACCTCCAGATTGCGAACCTGGCGCTCTCCCAGCTGAGCTAATGCCCCGAATCACTTCATTATTATCGTGGGTTCACCCGTAAATGTCAAGGCGAATTTTCATGATGCGTGTGGTATAGTATGCTTTAGAAATCAATGTTCCAATTCGGGAGAAGGAGTCTGTCATGAAGATTCGAAAAGCACTGGTATCGCTTCTTGGAGCCGTTTCCATCCTGGTCTGTGCGGCCAGCCCGCAGCTTCTCGCCGCAACCCGCGACGCAGGTACGATCGTGGTCGATGGCAAGACGTTCTCATCTTCAAGGAACTGCAAAGGCGACAACTGGTCATACGACGCTTCCTCCCACACGCTTACTCTGGACGGATACAGCGGTATGTATATCGATCTGGGGACTCAGGATGAAGTGGTGGTCGAGGTCAAGGGAAGTTCAAAAGTCACCTCCCAGGTAGCCGCTCCGGCCATTATGGTGGAGGGTTCTCTGATCCTTCAGGGGGACGGCCCGCTTTTTCTGGAAACGGATGCCTGTCACAGTGCTGCGTATGCAAGAAACGGAGATCTTACGGTAAATGTGGGCTCCATGTTCGTAACAGGAGCAGGGGAAGTTTCGGATTCCGCCTATCTTCTCATGGCCGACGGGAATGTGGAGATCTCCGATACGACGATCCAAATCGAAGATGGGATCAACGGTTCCGGCGGAGCTGTCGGCTCCAACTGCGGAGAAATAAGGATAGAAAACGGCAGCAATGTCAGTATCGATTCCAGGACGAAAGGCATTACCGCGCTTGAGGACCAGGTCTATATCGAAGGTGCAGGGTCAATCGTTTCCATTTCCTCGGACGAAAGCTCGATCTACGCCAAGAAGGGGATCACGATCTCTTCGGGAGCACAGATTTCTGCGGATTGCAGAAAACAGGAAAGCACGGCCGTGTACTGCCCGGAGGGGAAGATCACGCTGGACAATGCGGACGCTATGGTCACCTCGCAGGGCTGTGCGATCGCCGGCGAGAGCATCGCATTTTCAGACTGCTATATCTCATTCCCGGAAGACGCGGAGACGAAACTCGTTTCTTCTATGGTCACGATCATTTCGGGAAATAACGTATCGGCAAAGGTCGATATCAAGCATGGAGTTGCTCCGACATCGACTCCGTCCCCGACACCGACACCTACTCCGGTGCCTACGCCGACTTTAACTCCTGTCCCGGAGAATGCAGGTCCGTTTTCGGAGATCACACCGCGCATGCTGATCGGCGCCGGTCTTCTCATCGTGGCGCTTACGGTTTTTGCTGTGATCATTATCGGAAAGATCCGCGGACGCGACTGATCACTCCAGGATGCCGACTTCGATCTCGTTTCCTTCGAAGACGACCATCGTGCCCCATTCATTTAATTCCGGAATACCTGCGCTCGTGGAACCGATGCGGAAGATGCCCGAGAGAACGAGACGTGTCTGTCCGTAGAATCCCTGCGTTACGACGGTGATCTTGCCGGCTTTTTTCTGTGCTTTTACGATACCGATATTCTTCAGGTCGGCGGAATAGACATCCGTGCTGATCTCTTTTCCTTCCGGAAGCTCGAAGAGCGTGATGGTCACATTTTCCATATAGTTATAGATCGGTGTTTCATCTGTCGAGCCGGCCACGAGGATCGTTCCCGGACGGGCCAAGATCGGCATGGTGTCGTAGTTGTGCTGCTCATTTTTCCAGATCGGTCCGTTGATGCGCTCTCTGGTCAGAAGATTGGTCCATGTACCGGACGGTACATAGTAACGGACGATGCCGTCTGCCGAAGTGATCGGTGCGACGAGAAGGTTCGAACCGTACATGTACTGCTGGTCGAGCGCGGCCACGTTCTGGTCGTTCGGGAATTCGAGGACCATCGGACGGGTCATCGGGATGCCAAGAGAACTCGATTCCACGGCGGAAGAGAAGATGTAGGGCATAAGTCCCAGCTTCATCTTCGCATAGAGAAGTGTCTCGGAAAGTGCTTCCGGGCCGTACTGCCACGGTACGCGGAATCCATCCACACCGCCAAGTACGGCACTCGGAACGAACATGGCGTACTGATGCCAGTGCATGAAAAGATCCGGAGTACATTCATCGGAGAGTCCTCCGATGTTCTGGCTCCAGTACGGGAATCCGCTGATGGAGAGGGAAAGACCGCTTTGCAGCGTCGCTGCCATGCTCTCGTAGGAAGGTTCCTCGTTATCCAGCATCATATAGGAGAATTTCTGCGAACCGACGAATCCGGAATGCGAAAGCATACATGCACCATTTTCGCCGAAACGCTTTTCCAGGATCTCGTACACGGCTTCTTCGTAAAGATAGGAGTAGATGTTGTGCATGCTCTCCGCTTCGAATTCATTTTTGTAGGAGATGCCGGAAGATGCGGCGCGAAGACCGAACTGCGGTGCTTTTACCGGAGCATCGGCGCCGTAATCGAGTCGAAAAGCATCGACACCGAGACGGATAAGATCGTCGATGTATTTCTGATACCAGGCGCGTGCGACCAGATTCGAAAAATCGATAAGCGCGGCGCCGGGCTGGTATGCGTCAGACTGGAAGACGTCTCCGTCTTTATAGTTCACATAGTAATTGCCGTCGTAGCCTTCCTGGAAAAGAGGAGACTTCTGGGCGATATACGGGCTGATCCACAGACAAACGCGGACGCCGTTTTCATGGAGTTTCTTGATCAGGTGGTGCGGATTCGGGAAGCGGTTCTGATCCCAAAGGAATGAGGTCCATTCAAATCCCTTCATCCAGAAAGGTCCGAAGTTTATAACCGAAAGGGGAGTGCCCATGCCCTTGGCCTGCTCGACCAGGTCGAGAATGGAGTCTTCGTCATATTCCTCGAACTGCGGAGTGGCCAGCCAGCTGCCGAAGGACCAGGCCGGCGGGATCGAAGGACGTCCGACCATTTCGGAATAGATATCTAATACATGCTTCATGGAAGCGCCGCCGATGAGGATATACTCCATCGACTCGCCAGATACGGAGAACTGCGCGCGGGCCGTGACTCCCTCAGGACCGGATGCGGTGGTCGCGTCGTTTGCGATCTCGTAGGAAACACATTCGGTGCTGTTTACGAAAACACCATATCCTCTCGAGGAGATGAAGAAAGGCACGCTCTTGGCGGAACGTCCGTAGCGGATGCCGGCGTCCTCGTTCCATACGTCAAAAGAACCGCCGTTTCGTACGATGCTTCCGGGGATCTCGCCCAGACCGTAGATATATTCATTCTCGCTTAATGTCAGCTGTTCGCGGATATAGGTCGTGCCGTCCGGTGCGGTGATGTGTGCCATACCGCCGAGGCCGGTCGATGTCAGGAAGCGTCCGGAATAGTAGAAGGAGATGCCCCACTGGCCGTCCTTGCTCAGACGGAGCTCGAGAAGACTCGAAGAGTAGGCATACTCTGTTTCTGTCTCGCTGCTGACCGGCTTGATGATCGAGCGGTTCAGCTCGAGTACGGCTTTTGCCGCGCGGCTGCCTCTATGATTTGTGATCTTTATGGAAAACATATTCGCGCCGATCGCGCTGATATGCACGGACAAAAGCCCGCTTCCTACAGAATCGCTGCCTTTTGTCTGCTCTTTATACGGCGCAAAAAGCGTGATCCCCGAATCGGAATAATCAATGTCCGCGATTTCTTTCGGGTAATTTATTGTATAACCTTCTTTAACTGTCCAAAGCCCATCCGTAAATTTCATAGTGCACTTCTCCTTGCCCATTTTGAAGCTGCTCTAATGTTTCTGAAAATGCCTCTCCATAAAAATCATATCATAGCGTTCCTGACCAAATCGTACAGAAATCCTACCGATATGTTTCATTTATGTGAACTTATCTTCTATGTTATACTTACAGATGAGAAATGGCTGGCAAAAAGGAGCATAAGGATCAATGGCATCGTCGCAGGAGCTTTTCCATTATACGAAGAAGATGAATGACCGCCGTCAGATACTCATGGCGGAGGAAGGTGCATTCGAATCTCTGGCGAAGTATCTGGTCGAAAAGAACTTAAAGAGGATCTTCCTGATCTCCGGAAAACAGACGAAGAAGCTGAAGCTTTATGATAAATTCATCGAAGACCTTCATGCGGTCGGTGCCCGCTGTTTCGTATGGACCCACGATGGAAAACTGGCGGATTCGGCCACGATCGAGAAATGCGCGGAAGAGTGCCAGACATATAACTGTGAAGCGGTCGTCGCTTTTGGCGGCGGCACGGTGATCGACATCGGCAAGATGGTCGCCGCGTGGCTTGCGAATCCCGGAAAAAGTCTTTACCAGATGAGGGGTGTCAATCAGATCCCCAACCCCGGACTTCCGCTGTTTGCGATCGCTACGACCTGCAGTGGCGCAGAGAGTTCTGCCTGTGCCATGAGTAAGAGCGATCAGCAGATCGTCGTTTATTACAGTGAGCAGCTGATCCCGCAGGTGGTGGTGCTGGATCCGGACCTGATCTTAAGACTTCCGATAGAGAATATGGCGGCTTCGTCGATCCTGGCCCTGACACACGCGGTGGAAGCGTATGTCAGCCCGATCAGCAGGGAATTCCCGGCGGATAAGGCGAATGTCCAGATCGCCGTCCCGATCTTTTTCTCATATCTCGAAAACTGCTATAAGCACGGTGCCGGAAATGATGTCTATCTTCAGTTCATGATGGCGCCTTACTATTCCGGCGTCGCGACGCGCCGCATCGGCTTCGGCCTGACGCACAGCTTCGCCATGTATATCTCGGATAAATACCATATTGCGCCCGGGCGCGTCTGCGCTGTGCTTCTTCCGGCGATGCTGGATTTCGAATTTGAAGAAGTCAAAGACGATCTGGCGACACTGGCCCGTGCGGCGCACCTTTGTTCCGCCCGCGCGACGGAAGAAGATGCGGCCAGAGCTTTTATTGCTGGATTCAAGAGCCTGTGCCGAAGGATCGAGCTTCCGTCGGAACTGAGCTTCCTCCGAATGGATGACTTCGGCGACATCATCCACAAGGCCTTTAACGATGCCTTCCAGTGGAGTTGCCCGAAGAAGATGACGGTGAAACAGGCGCAGGCCATACTGAAGAAGCTGAGATACTGATCGGTGACACTATGGATGCAAGGGAAATGAAAGTTCATCACAGACTGCCGGATCCGGTCGCTTCCCTTCTTTCGCGCCTTTCGGAAAACGGCTTTGAAGCGTATGTGGTCGGCGGCGCCGTACGCGATATCCTTCTTTCGGAAACCCCTCTGGATTACGATGTGGCGACTTCCGCGACACCTTCGGAAGTGATGGAAGTTTTCGGGCCTGAAAAGTGCCACCCTACAGGGATCTCCCACGGGACCGTTACGGTCGTTATTGGAAAAGAACCGGTCGAGGTCACGACGTTTCGTGTCGACGGCGAATATGCAGATGCCCGCCATCCCGATAAGGTGCAGTATACCCGTTCTCTGGAAGAAGATGTCAAGCGGAGAGATTTCACGATGAATGCGCTGGCGATGAGGTCGGACGGAACAGTGATCGACTATGTCGGCGGGATCGACGATCTTCACGACCGGCTTTTGCGGACGGTCGGCGTGCCGAAGGAAAGATTCGAAGAAGATGCGCTCCGGATACTCCGGGCTTTGCGCTTTTCGGCCGAACACGGATTTCGGATCGAAGAAGAGACGTCCCGTGAGATATTCCTTCAAAAAGACCTTCTCTGCCTGCTTTCGGTCGAGAGGATCTGGAAAGAGTTTTCCCGAACGATCTGCGGACTTTACTGTGCACCGATCCTTAGAAAATACTTTGATGTATTTTCCGTCTTCCTCCCGGAGATCGTCCCGATGAGGGGCTTTGAGCAGCATAATCCCCACCATATCTACGATGTGTGGGAGCACACGCTCGTGGCGATGATGCATACTCCGCCGGAGCTCGTTTTACGAACGGCCGTGATGTTCCATGACGTCGGCAAACCGCCGTGCTATGAGATGGGCGAGGACGGGATCGGCCACTTCCGTGGACACCCGAAGGTGAGTGCGGCGATGGCGGATGAGATCTTAAAGCGTCTTAAAGTGGACACCTGTACCCGTGAGATGGTGGTGTCCCTGATCCGCACACACGACGTACCTTTAGAACCTTCGTGCAAGAGTGTCCGCCGCCGTCTGGCTCAGTACGGGGAAGAGAAGGTGCGATATCTCCTGGAAGTAAAGCGGGCGGATATTGCGGCACATTCTTCCAAAAGCGCCTACCGGCTCCCGGAGCTGGCTGAATTTGAAAAACTCCTCGATCAGGTCATCTCGGAGAAGCAGTGCTGCTCGTATTCGGCGATGGCCATTAACGGAAAAGATCTGATCGCCATGGGCATGACACCGGGTACGGCGATCGGGAAAGTGAAGAAACAGCTTCTGAATGAGATCATCGACGGGATCCTCCCGAATGAGAAAGAGGCTCTGAAGGCCCGCGCCGCAGCACTTTGGAAAGAAGTGCAGGAGCTTCCGGAGACGTAAAAACCCTGTCAATACCGCAAATTGTGAAGCAAGCTTCACAATTAGACATAATTCTATATACTTTTACACAACGAAATTAGACGAAAATACGCTTGCGTATGTGCGTTATGCACAAATCTCCCACACCGTTTAATTTTTCGAAACAAAAAAGATACAAATTGTGGCAGAATTGTGACAAAATCCGATAGAATTTGAACGACTCCGACTGCTAGAATGAATCCATAAAACAAAGACAGACACCGGACATCAAGGAAATGACATCTAGGACGAGGATATAAGAGGACAGCATGAGGAGGGGATCCAGATGAAGAGCAGAAGGGGTTTTACATTACTGGAAATGGTGACAGTAGTTGCCATCATCGTTTTTATAGCAGGTTTTTCCATGGCGGGTATTGCCAATTACGCACAGAGAGCTAGAGACTTAAGTGCCAATATCGATGCACACGCAGCAGCAGTTGAGGCACAGGAATCGATCATCAAAGGTTATCTGATGACCACCAGAGAAACGCTTGCCAGACCGACAACAGATACACAGTTCCATGCGGGCGATCCGACAGAGGAACCGGCAACAGAACCACCGCCGGCAGTAACGGAACCGCCGCAGACGGAAACAGAAGAGACCGAGCCTCCGACGGAGGCGACTGAACCGCCGACAGAGGCGACCGTACCCCCGACAGAGGCGACAACTCCTCCGGGCGGCGGAAAAGGAAATCCGAAGGGCAAGAGCAATGCTCCGGGCGCAAACGTAAATATCACGAATTCCTGGAGTGGCGGCGCACAGGTCCAGTGGACAACAGACGGAACGCAGGCGAACTACTTTATCTTCTACGCACCGGGTGCCAAGACCTTCAACTCCTGGACCGGCAACGCAGACGTAAAGATCAAAGGCAACTACGTATACCTGACGCTGGTCAATGGTGCCACCAGCAATGGCGCCGGCGGACAGTTCGACGGAGTATCCAATCCCGCCGATATCAAGCTCGTGTACTTCGAGATGAAGTGATCCCGTGCGGGGGCCGTTAACTAAGTGTATAAGGAGAGACAGACGACTGACATTTGAGTTCTGACATCCTGGGTTTTCATAAGTATTCCTTATCGTTGAGCCGCCTCTTTTTCGAAAGGGGCGGCTCTTTTCCCGTATTCACAGAATTGTAAAAATGTGATGCGATTTCTGCCACATAGGTTTATTATATTTATAGACGTAAACTGCAAAATTGACTAAGGGGATGGCCAAGTTGGCAGGGGGAACCAACAGATGAAACTGCAGCAGATCGTGAAGATGATCACAAAGAACGTCACAGTTCTGTCGATAGCTTCTGCTTTCGTACTGGGCGTTGTTGGCATGTCTGACATCCAGAGCGATCTTTTTGATACTTCCAGATGGTTCATGGATCGTCCGGAAACGGAAACGACTGAGTTTGAGAACATCGCTGCGACCAACGGTGATGGTGAAAGCTCGCCGTTCAGCTTCCAGTCCGGATCCGACTCCTCTTCCATCGCCCCCGATGATCCTTCCTCTTCTTCCGATGAAAAAGATCCGGATATATCTTCAGGCAGTGATACTTCCCTTACTGATGACCCGTCTTCGTCTGATTCCGATCTGACATCGGATCCGAGTGCGACAGATACTATGGCACCGTCCGATTCCAGCTCCGCTACAGAAGAGACTTCTTCCGAAGTCGCCACTTCCGAGACGACCCGTGAAAAGGAAACGACCACGGAGACGACGAAGCAGACCGAAGAGACGAAAGAGCCTTCTGATTCGACAACGAAGACAGAAACGACGAAGGAAACCACGAAGGAAACCACGAAGGATACGGAGCAGACGGCGGAACCGACCGAGACGGAAACTCCGGAGACCACGAAGGAAACGACAGAAGAGACGACCGCGGAGACGACGAAAGAAACGACGAAAGAAACAACGAAGGAGACGACGAAGTCTTCCTCCTCGCTGGGTGATACGAGCGGTTCCTATGACGACAGCATGGCCAAGAAGGTCCTGGAACTGGTAAATAATGAGCGTGCCGCCAATGGTCTGACACCTCTTTCCTGGAGCAATAGTCTGGCAAAGTGTGCGAAGATCCGTGCTTCGGAAGCCGTGGTGAAATGGGCGCACGAACGTCCGGACGGATCACAGTGGTACACGGTAGATGAGAATCTGCTCTATGGCGAGAATCTGGCGAAAGGCCAGTCCACTCCGGAAGATGCAGTCGCAGCATGGATGGCATCTGACGGTCACAGGAAGAACATCCTCAACGCCGGATACAAGACGATGGGCGTTGCCTGCTATTACTGCAACGGAAAATATTACTGGGCACAGGAATTCGGTTACTGATGTCGGAAAAAAGCCAGAAAGTCCCATTTTTGTATAGAAACTATGTCCGCTGGCCTCTTATGATCGGCATGATCCTTGTCGTCGTACTGGGGCTTATTTACATCTTTGTCGTCGATCCGGAAAAGTCTCCCGGAGCGACGTTCCCCTGCCTGACGCATGAGTACTTTGGCGTCTACTGCCCGGGCTGCGGAGATACAAGAGCGCTGCATGCGCTTGTGCACGGGAATATCCTGAAGGCATTCGACTATAATCTTCTTTTCCCTTTCGCCGCGCTGGTCCTGGGCTGGTATTTCCTGGTCGCGCTGACGTCTCTGTTTTTTAGAAAAAGAGTGATGTGGATCCCCGAGAGCCTGCCGATCTGGGGAACGGTCTCGATCCTTGCGGTGGTCTTTCTTTTCACGGTGCTTAGAAATGTGCCGGTGTGGCCGTTTACTGTGCTTGCGCCGTAAATAAGAGAGTGTATCCCGGGAAACTGACATATAAATAATGTTTAAAGATGTCATACATTTTGTTGCGAAAGAATCCTAAACACATTATTATTACTAAAGAAGTAAATATTAAGACTCGGATCTTTCCGGGTCCGGATCAAGGAGGACTTTACTATGGCACAATGTAAATATTGTGGACAGGAGACAGGCGGATCCATGTTCTGCCAGAATTGTGGTGCGAAAGTTGAAGCACCGGTACAGCAGGTCCCGCAGCCGCAGGTCCAGGCACCGGCTTCTTTTGATACAGCACCGGTACAGCCTCAGATGCCGCCGCAGCCACAGGCTTATACGTCTCCGACGACACCATCTTTCTATACACCGGGTGGAGCCGGCGGACTTATGGCCGGCCACATCATCCTGCTCATCCTGGGTGTGATCTGCTGCTGCTTTACCATCGGAATCACACTTATTTCCACGATCCTTTCCATCATCGGTCTCGTGTATGCCTCGAAGGTAAAGGCCAGCCTGAGTGCTGAGGAAGAAGCGCACAATCGTAAGATCTCCATGATCCTTCTTATCGTATCCATCGTGGCACTCTTCGGCGGCCTGGCGGTACTGATCGGCTCGATCTTCATCTCTTACGGAAGCATCTCCGCATTCATCGATGCCGTCAGCGAGTCTTTTGAATCCGCTTGGGAATCCGCTTCCCTTTCTGCAGAAAAGGCGAACAAGCTCGCAGTGTTCTTTAAGAGCCTGATCGGATAATGAGGTGCATGAATGCTTTGTGAGCAGTGTCATAAAGAGATATCCGATAACGCACTCTTCTGTACAGAGTGCGGTCATCCGGTAGCAAAACAGGAACCGCTCCGTCCCGATACGGTCGGAACACCGACACCGGCACCGGCGCCGTTCGTTCCTGCCTCGTTTGCTCAGAAGGAGGATCCGGCGGCAGCTGCCCCGGCGCCTTCCGCGCCCCAGCCTTTCGTGCCTGTATCGTATGCGGCACCACAGTCGGTCTTTTCCGCTGCGCCTGCCATGGCGATCCCGACGCCGGTCATGTATTCGAATCCGATAGATGAGAGTGATTTCTATCACATCGACGCTACGGAAAAATATGATTTTGAAGGGCTTCGCGGACTTTCCATCGCAATGCTGGTCTTATCCTTCCTGTCGCTCGTCGGGATATTGTGCCCGATGCCGCTCTGCATCATCAGTCTGATCAAGTCCATAGGCGGTGTGGATGAGAGGAATCACCAGGAGGCGAGACGCAAGTTCTCCCTTTGTAAGACTCTTCTTATCATCTCCGCGGCCTTGCTGGTCCTCATCTACCTGGCATTCTTTATCTGGGTCATGGTGAGAGCAGGAGACAGACTGTATATGGAGCTATAAAAAAGCACGGATCTTTTCCAGAAGGAAAAATCCCGAAAAGTACTGATTATCAGACGTTAGACCCCCGTGAGATCCACGGGGGTTTTTGTATATTATGAAAAATCTTTGTCAATTTGTTGTGAAATTACATAGTAAGCAATGAAAAAATCGCGAAAAGGTTGTATAATTGGTTTACAATTCGATGCATGAGGAGAGTAACCTAATGAAGAAGTGTCCTGTATGTGGCGTTATGATGGGTGATAACGTGGCGCGTTGCTTCATGTGTAAGTATGATTTCCAGAAGGCGGCGCGAGAAGGGGAAGATGTTGCACGGCAGGAAGCCAGTGAGAACATTAAGCGAAGCGAGCAGGAAGCCAGCGCTCGTGTTGAAAAGAAGCTTTCCGACGAGGAAAAACTGATCCAGGAAATGAAGTCGAGAAATCAGCGAGAGATCGAGACTTTGAACCAGCAGCTCGAGGCCGAGAAACTCCGTATCGAGTCGGAGTACGTCGAGATCAGAAAGCGTGCTCTGGATGAGAGAAAGCAGCTCGAGAAAGAACTGACGGAGATCAGAGAAGCCGTCGAGATCGAGAAGAAGCGTTCCCTCGATGTTACCGCAGAACAGGAAAAGGTTCGCGCCGAAGCCAGAAAAGAAATGGAAGCCGAGCGCGAAGAGATGATCCGTCAGGCAAAGAAGGAGCAGGAAGCGATCCTTATGGAAGCCCATAAGGAGACGGAAGCGCTTGCTGTTCAGGTTCAGAAAGAATATAAAGACGCCATGGCCAGAAGACAGCAGATGCTGGATGAGGCGCAGGCGGCTGAAGCAGCCGGTAAGGAGATCCTCGAGAAGAGAGATGCCGCGGCGAAAGAATTACAGGATATCGAAGCTTCCCTCAATGCAATGAAGTCCGACTACGAGGCGGCCAGGAAGAAACTGGAAGCCGAGGCGGAAGAGACCACGAAGCAGAAACTGAAAGAGGGCGAGGAGGCTAAGGCGGCTGCTCTTGCAGAAGCCCAGCAGATCCTGGCCGATGTCGAGAAGACGAAGAAGCAGGCTGACTCCGAGATGCAGGCTTATGTGGCGGAAGCCCAGAAGATCATGGTCGAAGTCGATAAAGCCCAGAAGAGAAGACAGGAACTGATCGAGGAAGCCGAGCGTATGCAGGCAGCTCTCGATGAGACCCAGCATTCCTATGAAGCGATCGCTCAGGAAAAAGAGAATCTCGATGTTCAGGTCGAAGCCCTTAAGAAGGAAGCGGAGACTGAAAGCGCACGCATCCTCCAGGAAGCGACTGCCGAGAGAGACCGTCTCCTCAAAGAGGCAACGGATGAGAGCAACCGCATCATGACCCAGACTGCGGCGGAGAGAGACCAGATCGTCGCCCAGACAACGGCGGAGAGAGATCAGATCATCACTCAGACGAATCAGGAAAGAGAGCGTCTGGTCGCCCAGACCCAGGCAGAACTTCAGGCTTCACAGCAGGAGAAGGCCCGTCTCGATCAGGAAGCTGCCCAGGTCCTCGGACTGGCTCAGCAGGAAAAGCAGAAGATGGAGCAGGAAGCGGCAGCGAAGATGGCGCAGGCCAATAAGGCGATCCAGGATGCCCAGTCCGAGAAGGACAGACTCCAGGCAGAGGCGAAAGCCGGATGCGACGTGATCGCCAAGCAGAAGGCCGCTCTGGAAGCTGATATCGCGAAGATGACGAAGGAACAGGAGCAGAACAAGAGCACGTATGAGACGCAGCTCGCTGCTCTGAAAAACGATCTCGAGACAGCAAAGTCGATCATCGCGGATTCGAAGATTGCGAAAAAACTCGCGGAAGTCGAAGCGCAGGAAGTCATCATGAAAGCAGAAAAGCGCGCGGTCGCTCTTAAGGAGTCCGCACTGTCCGAAAGTGAAAAGGGCAAACTTCAGGATGCACTGAAACAGAAGGAAAGTGAGTTGGAAGAAATGGCGAAGTCGAAGGAAGAACTCGAAAAGCAGCTGGACGAGACACAGAAGGCAATCAAGAAACTGCAGGACCGCGTGGACAACATGCCGGTCGGCGGTGGTGCGATCTCCATTTCGGACGGACTGAAAGAATATTCCGTAGTCGTCGTACCGCATCTGTCCAATGGTGAAGTTAACTCCGAGCGGATCGCGGAGATCCTCGCAACTAAGGCGGCCAGCGGCTGGAGACTCCACAGCATGATCAATGACGAAGGCGGTAAGCTGCAGGCGTCCATGGGCGGTGAGAGCATGAGCCTGTCCACGGGTTCCGTTTCCATCAAGGAAGACCGTGTGATCATGATCTTCGAGCGAAACGTGGAAGAGGCATAAGACTCCTTCTAAAAGACATTGAACACTGAAACGATGGGCTGTTCCCGGATACCGGGGACAGCCTTTTTTCTGCGTGAAAAGGACCGGTAAAGGGCGATTCGGAGGAGACTTTTCGGACGAACGGATCTTTTCGAAAAGCGAAAAGAAATTTGCCGTTAACTGTCACAAAAAACTTTCGTGCAGAATGAAAGTTTTTGTGGATATTGATACCGATATCGGTTATAATAGTCCCATTAGAGTTTTAATTAGGAGGACGAATACATGACCAATTATTCGGCAGACAAGATCCGTAACATTGCGTTACTGGGCCATGGCGGATCTGGTAAGACTGCGCTTGCAGAAGCGATGCTCTTTTGCGGTAAAGCGATCGATCGTCTCGGACGTTCCGCAGATGGTAACACCGCACTGGACTTTGATCCGGAAGAGATCAAGCGCCAGATTTCCCTTAACACATCCGTAGCGGCATGTGAGTGGAAGAACACGAAGATGAATCTCATCGACACCCCCGGTGATTTCGATTTTCTCGGTGAGACGATGGCCGGTATTCGTGTAGCAGGCAGCGCGATCGTTGTTATCAGCGCAAAGGGCGGTACTTCCGTAGGTTCCGAGAAGGCGATCCGCTTACTGAATAAGAGAAAGGTTCCGTTCCTTTTCTTCCTGAACAGAATGGACGAACCGAATGCGGACTTCGAGGGAGTCGTTTCCCGTATGATGAACCGCTATGGCAGAGGCGTTATTCCGCTGTCCCTGCCAATCATGACCGGCGATAAGATGACCGGTATCGTTGACGTTATGAATAAGCGTGCGTTTACTCTGGATGAGAAGACAGGCGCACAGACTGAGATCCCGCTCCCGGCTGAGTTCGAAGACCGCGTAATTGAGCTTCAGGACAAGATCAACGAAGTAGTTGCTGAGAGCGACGAAGAACTCATGGAGAAGTATTTCGCAGGTGAGCCTTTCACAGAGGACGAATTCCGCCGTGGCGTACATGCCGGATTTGCAGACGGTGTTCTGCACCCGATCTACTGCGGTTCCGCTTACAAGAACTGGGGCGTAGAGTTCCTGATGAACTGTCTGTCCAAGGATACACCGCCGGCTTCCACGAAGCCGCCGCAAGAAGGTGAAACGCCGGATGGCGAGAAGCTTACGATCGTATGCAATGAGAACGATCCGCTCGCAGCTTTCGTATTTAAGACGATCGCTGACCCGTTCGTAGGCCGTATCTCCCTGTTCCGTGTATATGCAGGTGTTATGAAGAGTAACTCCACTGTATATAACGCTGTAAAAGAAAAAGACGAGCGTCTCGGCGGTCTCTTTTATATGGTTGGTAAGAAGCAGATTCCGACAGACAAGGTCGTTGCCGGTGATATCGGTGCAGTCGCTAAACTCGTTCTTACTCAGACGAATGATACTCTTTGCGACAAGGCACGTATCGTAACACTGACGAAGATCAACTTCCCGACACCGTGTCTTTCCATGGGTATTGTCCCGAAGGCAAGAGGTGAAGAGGATAAGATCATGGCCGGTCTGAACAAGCTGAAGGATGAGGATCCGGTATTCACAGTTGTAAACAACGCAGAGACCAAGCAGATGGTTATCAGTGGTCTCGGTGAGCAGGAGATCTCCGTTCTGAAGAGCAAGCTCAAGAGTAAGTTCAACGTAGACGCTGACCTCGAAGAGCCGCGTGTTCCTTATCGTGAAGCGATCCGTAAGAAGGTTAAGGTTCAGGGTAAGCATAAGAAGCAGTCCGGTGGTCACGGTCAGTACGGTGATGTATGGATCGAGTTTGAGCCGACAGATTCCGAAGAGCTCGTATTCGAAGAGAACGTATTCGGCGGCGCAGTTCCGAAGAACTTCTTCCCGGCTGTTGAGAAGGGCCTCCAGGATGCAGTTAAGAAGGGTATCCTCGGTGCATTCCCGGTAGTTAACCTCAAGGCAACTCTCGTCGATGGTTCCTACCACGATGTAGACTCCTCGGAAATGGCATTTAAGATTGCTGCTAACCTCGCTTTCAAGGCAGGTATGGCTGCTGCTAACCCGGTTCTCCTTGAGCCTATCAGCACTGTATCTGTTCACATTCCTGAGGATAAGCAGGGTGATATCATGGGCGACATGAACAAGCGTCGTGGCCGCATCATGGGTATCGACAGTGACGAGACGGGTTCCGTCATCAACTGCGAAGTTCCGACATCCGAAATGGCTACTTACGCTACCGACCTGAAGTCCATGACTCAGGGCCGCGGCTGGTACACCATCGAGCACGCCCGCTACGAGCAGGCTCCGGGTGATGTACAGGCGAAAGTTATCGAGGCAAGAAAAGCATTCCTGTCTGATGACGAGTAATCACTACTTCTTAATTTGAAAAAAGAATATCTCTCCAGAGACTCAAACAGTTTGCTAAAGCAAAACTCGCTCTGGAGAGATTTCTTTTTTCATTCTTAAGAAGAGTTCATCTAAAAATATAGTTTTTGCTAAAGTGGATGACCGGATCATAGGAGAAGTGCTTTTCGAGGAAAGAAGGCCGGCTCGGGCGGTCCTGCAGTTTTTGAAAACTCTAATTCCTACACTGTATGAAATGTCTTGAAAAGGTACATTTTTAAGTAGTTTTGTTATACAATGAAATATAGCAATTTACTGACGGAGGAGCACGCTATGCCCTATTCGAGCGTTTTTCTGACTGAGATCATCAAGTCCTTCGAACTGGAGGAAGTTTATGCACCTTCTGATATTGAGAAGGTCCGCATCCACGTGGCAGACGTGACCCGTCCGGGCCTGCAGCTGGCAGGTTACTACGACCACTTCGGTCCTGACCGTATCCAGCTGATCGGTAACATGGAGCATGCGTTCCTCGATAAGCTGACTTCGGCGCAGCGTGAAGAGAGACTGCAGGCGCTCTTTGAGAAGAAGATCCCGTGCCTCATCCTGACCCGCAACCATGTGGCGCACGATGAGCTGATCAAGGTGGCGAAGAAAGCGGATATTCCTGTACTTCGCACACATCAGGCGACAAGTGAATTCATGAGTTCTCTCGTGAAATACCTGAACGTCGAGCTTGCTCCGAGAATCTCGATGCACGGCGTACTTGTTGAGGTAAACGGTGAAGGTATCCTGATCCTCGGTGAGAGTGGCGTTGGTAAATCCGAGACGGCTCTCGAGATCGTTAAGCGTGGTCACCGCTTGATCGCTGATGACCAGGTGGAGATCAGACGAGTTTCCGAGACGACACTTCTGGGCAGAGCGCCGGAGGTGATCCGTCACCTGATCGAGATCCGCGGTATCGGTATTCTCGACGTAAAAGAACTGTACGGTGTATCTTCCGTTAAGCTTCAGGAGAACATCGACTTCGTTATCAACCTTGAACTGTGGGATGAGAAGAAGACATACGACAGACTGGGCATCACCGATGAGACGACTGAGATCCTGGGTATCCAGGTCCCGTCCATCACGATTCCTGTCGGACCCGGCCGTAACCTGGCGATCATCGTCGAGGCGGCGGCTATCAACTACCGTGTTAAGAAGATGGGTTACAACGCGGCCAAGGATCTGGTCACGCGTGTATTCCCGGGCGGTCTGAATGCGGACTGATGAAACGAAGAAACAGATCGGGGGATTAGGACATACATGATGGCGGACAACAGTGCGATCGAAGTATTCCGCGGGAAACTTACTGAAAAGGGCTTTGCTGATCTGGCGAAGGGTATTCGCGCAGAGGAAGTAATGAAGCCGCATACTTCTTTCCGTGTCGGCGGACCTGCGCAGCTTTATGCTGAGCCGTCGGATACGGAGGAGATCGTTGCGCTTATTGATACGGCAAAAGCACTTGGGCTTCCGTTTTTCCTTATGGGCAACGGTTCCAACCTCGTCATCTCCGATGAGGGAATCGAGGGCCTGGTCATCCGCCTTGGTGAGAAATTCTCGGAGATCCGGTCCGAGGACGACCCGGAGGACCCGGATTCTGTACTTGTTTATGCGAGCGCGGGAACGCTTCTTACGCGCCTTTCGTCTTTCGCGGCGAAGAATTCCCTGACGGGACTGGAGTTTGCTTCCGGGATCCCGGGATCCCTTGGCGGTGCAGTGTTCATGAACGCGGGAGCTTATGACCACGATATGTCCGAGGTGCTCGAGAAGGTCACGTTTATCACCTCCGACGGAAAGGTCAGTGCTTTTGGAAGAGATGAACTCGACCTGTCCTACAGATCCAGCCGCTTCATGAAGGAAGGCGGCATCGTCTGTGAGGCGGTCCTGAAACTGAAAAGAGGAGATGCGGAAGAGATCAATTCGCAGATCCGCACATATACGGAGAAGAGGACGAAGTCCCAGCCGCTGAACTTCCCGAGCGCGGGAAGCATGTTTAAGCGTCCGACGGGATACTATACCGGAGCACTGATCGAGCAGGCCGGGCTCAAGGGCTTTTCGATCGGCGGCGCTCAGGTGTCGGAGAAGCACGCGGGATTCGTCATCAATACGGGAGATGCGACGGCAAAGGATATCGATGATCTTGTCTCGCATATCCAGAAAACGATTAAAGAGAGAAATGGAGTGGAACTCCAGCGCGAAGTCCGGTTTATCGGCCGCGGGTTTAATTAACGATCAGGAGGAATTGGCATGGATCTGATAATTCTCACAGGTATGTCCGGTGCCGGAAAAAGCCAGGCTGCACATATTTTGGAGGATCAGGGTTATTTCTGTATTGATAACCTGCCGCCGATGGTACTTCCGGAGATCGTAAGGACCTTCCTGAAAGGACAGGGCGGTGAGGGCTTTGCAATCGACCGTCTTGCTTTCGTGGTCGACGTAAGAAGTAACGAATATCTCAAGGGATTCGGAAAGGCAATGACGGAGATCAAGAATCTCGGCTGCCCGTACCGCATTATCTTCCTCGAGGCGAACGATCAGGTCCTGATCAGCCGCTACCGTCAGACACGCCGCAAGCATCCGCTTTCGGAAGGCCTGTCGCTTGTCGAGGCTATCGAGAAGGAGAGAACCCTCATGCGCGGTATACGCGCCCGTGCGACACATATCATCGACACATCCCTGATCGCGCTCTCGGCTCTTCGCGAGGAGATCCTGAACATTATCGAGGTCGAAGATGAGAACGCGATGGATATCCATATCGAGTCGTTCGGATTCAAGTACGGACTTCCGGGAGACTGCGACATTTCCTGCGACGTGCGTTTCCTGCCTAACCCGTTCTATATTCCGGAACTGAAGATGCTGTGTGGTAAGGACCAGGCGATTATCGACTTCCTTGAGTCGCATCCGGAGACGGAGCAGTACTACGAGAAAAAGATGGATCTTCTGTGCTTTTCGATCCCGTACTATATCCGTGAAGGCAAGGCCCGTCTCTCTGTGGGCGTCGGCTGCACCGGCGGACGTCACCGCTCCGTATACATGGCAGAGAGGCTTTATGCGGGACTGAAGGAGAAGGGATACCGCTGTTCCATCCATCACAGAGATATCGAGAAGGATCCGAGATATCAGCCTGTTGAGGATAAGAAGTCATGACCAGGAATCCGTATTCCCAGGACATAAAAGAACAGATCTGTAAGATCTCATATAAGAAAGAAGATGAATGGGCGGCTGAAATGGCGGCCATTTGTCTTTGTACAGGATATGACTGTGACCGTGAGAAGGACCTTGCGAAGGTGATGTGCACGAGTGAGGAGGTTGCCGCAAGGCTGATCCTCGACTGCACGCGCAGTGGGACAGGCATGAAAGCGGAAGGTCCGAACAAAGTCGGAAGAAGGGGCGGAAGTGTGTACGAAGTGCTTTTCCCGTCGGCGGATTTTGAATCGTTCATCACGGACTATCTGCTCCCTGATGTGATCTCGGAGAAGATCTCTTCGTCGGAACCGCTGCGCCGGGCGATGTTAAGAGGTGCTTTTCTGGCGAGAGGATCGATGAGTGATCCGAACAGAACATACCGGATCGAGATCCTGTGCCGGACGGATGCATTTGTAAAGATGCTGATACTGCTTTTCCATTCGGAGAACATCAGCCCGATGACCCGTGTGCTCGACGTGACCTGGTCCATCTACTTTAAGAAACACGATGAGATCTGTGATTTCCTTGTCATCCTCGGAGCGGTCAGCCAGGTGCTGGAACTGCAGAATATCCGCGCTCAGCACGACGTTAACAGCATGGTCGCACGAAGTGTCATCCTTGATACCTGGACCGTGAAACAGCAGTCGGAGGCCAGTGCACGAAGAACGAAGGATCTCGAGAAGCTTCTTAATTCAGACAAGGCGGCGAGGATCCCCAGGGAACTGCTCGAAGTTGCCCGTGTCCATATCGATAACCCCGGCCTGTCGCTGACGGAGCTCGGGCGCCTCATGGATCCGCCGCTGACGAAGTCCGGTATGAATCACAGGCTGAAAAAGCTTCTTGATTATCTATAAATTCAAACGTGAAACCGCCACAAAAGGCGGTTTCTTGTTGTTCCAAAGAAGAGAATCTATTGTTTATCCTCTTATTTTCTTTATTTTTTCCGTATTTATATAAAAGACGCGTGTATAGAATAAAAAATATAAGGGTTGTAACAGGAACATAGGGAAATTGGAGGCAAATGTGGGCGCGAAGACCGATAACATAGTTTTTTCCGGTCTTTCAGTCCGGGGCAGGATCCTGCGGATCGCATCAGCAGTAATCGCTCTTGGCGGTGCACTTATTTGCTTTTTCTTTTTTCTGCGTTACCACGTGATGACCTACGCCTATTGTCTGGCGTTATGTATTCTGGGAGTATTGATATCCTCCGTGTCGCTTTTCCGGAAGCCGGCACGATCGGTAACGCGGATCCTGGCCGCTACGATCGGACTCATCGTCGTCTCTGTCCTCCTCGCGACGCTGATGCCCTGGGGGATCTCATCCCGGAACACGGGTTCCTATAAGAAGAACATGCGATATCTTTCCGAAAAGCACTATTCCACGCTGCGGTTTCCGTCTGTCCTTCCGGACGATGTATCCGACTATGAGATACGTTTCTCGCCAAACACGTTCGGAAGAAAAGCAAACCTGTGTGTAGAGTTCCGCTGCGGAAGTGAAACCCTGGACAGTTATGTGGCCATGATCACGGATGACGCCCTGATCAGCCCGATAAGTATCGAGGACGCGCAGGAGGAAGAACCGGACGAGGAGACCATGACCAGGATCGCGGACAGTCTCGGTGAGGACATCAGTAAAGTAGGCAACCTGCGTCTGAAGTTTGCTTTCCCGGATGATATCAATGAGCATAAGGATGCACTGGTGTATATCGTTTCCTGTGAGATAGATAATGATTCTCCAAAGACGGAAGCGGTCATCATCGACCAGTCAGACGGGTGGGTCTGCTTCTCCAAACTTTTCTGATTCTAAGATAGTAATCTGTATAAAGAGCGCGGGAAGCGCTCTTTTTTCTATTTCTCCGTCAAATTCCCGTTGAACTGTTCTATCGCGCACTTCAAAACTATTGACATATAGTTCAATACCAACTTATAATCAGTATTGTTGAATATACAATACTGAATAACGTGCAACAATAGTTGCGGACTATATAAAAAAGGAGGAAGTCAATCATGAATGTTCAATTCAAAAAAGGCGTGCTTGATCTTTGTGTCCTGGCGATGCTGAATGACAGCGACCGTTACGGCTATGAACTGGCCAGCACGCTTTCCGAGATCATCATGATCTCAGACGGAACCGTATATCCGCTTTTGAGAAAGCTTGCATCTGACGGACTGGTGGCCTCTTATCTTCAGGAGTCCCAGAGCGGTCCGCCGCGGAAAGACTACAGTCTGACTGCTATGGGCAAGATCCGTCTTGCGGAACTTTTGGAAGACTGGAATACTTTTACGGCAAGCGTAAATAAGATCGTAGGAGGGAAAAGCGTATGAATAAAAAAGACTATATCTCTGCGCTTCGTGTGCAGTTGAAAAGACTTCCTTCCGATGATGTGGAGGAGATCGTAAAAGAGTTTGAGGCACACTTCGATATCGCAGCTTCCGAGGGTAAGACCGAAGAAGAGATCGCAGCGAAGCTGGGTTCTCCGGAAGAAGTATCGAAGTATTATCTGGGCGACGCCGTTCCGGATTTCAATGTTGCACAGGCCGGCAATGTAGCACAGCCGCCGTTCCCGATCATCCCGGTAAAGACCGGCATGGTCATCGACCGTGGCGTAGGCCCGCAGACAGCGGCCGGATTTGCATCCGGACCTTATGCGAAGCAGGTCGTAAATAAGCCGCCGAAGCCGGAATCTCCGGATGCTCCGAATGCTCATACAGGAGCTAAGGATAAGGAGACATACGCAGAGGTGACCCGTCAGGGCAAGAAGCAGTATACGCTTCCGGATTATTCGAACTACCCGTCGCATGATCCGAGCCACACACTTCCGGAGCAGAAGGAACACAGCAAAGCATTTGCGATCCTGTTTACGCTCCTCGTATTTATCCCGCTGTGGCTGATCGCACTGGTGATCCTTGCGCTGCTTATCATTCTCCCGTTTGCACAGGGTCTGTTCTCAGCACTTCTGTTCTCGTGGGTACCGAGCATGTGCACCGGAGTCGTCGGAACATTCTTCATGGCGCTGAGCCTGGGATTTGCCGCAATCGCATTCCTGTTCGTCGCGTTCTTCGCGATCAAGGGTTTTATCCTCGGAACGGTTGGATACTTCCGCTACATCGGCGGTGGCAGCCGTAAGAGTGAGAAAGGAGGCAACGCATGAGAAAGAGTACTGCAGTTTGTGTCGCAATCATGGCGACGAGTTTCGCGCTCTCCATTGTGTGTCTGTTCGTCAGTCTCGGCTTCTACGCACTGAGCGGGACGAAAGAAGTTGCTGAGCGCATCTATACCGGAGAATGGGATGATATTCCGGAGAAGTTTGACTTTATTGATGCCGACGGCACAAGCTTTGAGATCGATCTTCCGAGCTTCCATTTCATCGCGGATGATCTTGGAGTAGATGTGGAGATCCTCTGTGTAAAGATCCATACGAGGGATGAGGATGAAGCTTCTGCCCGTAAAGTGATTGAAGAGAAGAAAGAAGAGAAGAAAGAAGAAAAAGATGCCGGGAAGAAGGATCACGGCAAAAAAGATCATGATGGAAAAGGAAATCCGGACAATAAGGATTCGTAACTGATCCACAACTGTCTTTGGAGAATCGGGAAAAGAAACTGAAATGGAAAAGGAGATGCTGAAAGGCATCTCTTTTTCTTTGGTATTCTTTCCGCCCGAAAAGAACTTGTAAGGAAAAAATATTGACAAAGCTTTCTTTTGAACGCATAATCTGCTTAATAGTATAAATGCACTGACGGAGAAAAGTAGCGATCCGAAGACGTACAGGGCGTGCCGGCGGAAGAATTGAGAGCCGGCATACGAGGGAAGATCAGTCGAAGTTCACTCCCGAGCAGATCTGCAGAACACATCAAGCGCAAGCGGTGTCAGTAGGTGGATACGGAAAGCCCGCCGTTACTTAGGGCAGAGGCTGATAGGCCTTGAGAGTGCGAGTGCTTTTCAATAGGGAAAAGGCTCGAAAATGGGTGGTACCGCGAGATATGATATTTCGTCCCATTGCTGAAGGAAACGACGGCAATGGGACTTTTTGTTGCCGTCAGCAGTGCGAAAGGCAGGTAGTAAAGATGAGAAAAGAAGTGAACTCATGGATCTATGATCCGAAAGCCGAGTGCATGTCGGATGACGAGCGCGCGAAGGTGCAGAGCGAACGCCTGATCAAGTGCGTCAACCGCATGTGGGAAAATGTTCCGTACTACAGAAAACGTATGGAAGAAAAGGGTGTGACCCCGGGCGATATCAAGAGCGTCGAGGATCTCCCGAAACTCCCGTTCACAGATAAATACGATTTCAGGGATAACTATCCGTTCGGAACACTGGCGGTACCGAGATCGGAACTTGTTCGTGTACATGCTTCTTCCGGAACGACCGGCAAGATGAAGGTCGTCGGTTATACGGCAAATGACGTCGAACTTTGGAACTCTGTGCTCTGCCGTTCGATGGCAAGATCCGGCGTACAGAAGGGCGACCTCGTACATATTGCATACGGCTACGGCCTGTTCACCGGCGGTCTTGGCCCGCACTTCGCATGTGCGAAACTCGGTGCCACTGCGATCCCGGTATCCGGCGGTAATACGGCAAGACAGATCACGATTCTTCGTGAGTGGAAGCCGGAAGTCCTGATGTGCACACCGACATATGCTCTGCATATTGCCGACCAGCTCGAAGCAGCCGGCATCGATAAGTCTGAACTGAACCTGCGCTGCGGTATCTTCGGCGCCGAGGCATGGACCCTGGAGATGAGAGATCAGATCGAAGAGAAGCTCGGACTCCGTGCTTTCGACATTTATGGTCTGACAGAGATCTGCGGACCGGGTGTAGGATGCTCCTGCGACAAGTCCGATCTGATCCACATCGAGGCGGACCACTTCATTCCGGAGATCGTAGATCCGGAGACAGGCGAGCCGCTGCCGGATGGTGAACTCGGTGAACTCGTATTCTCCTCTATCAGTAAGGAAGGCGTACCGCTCCTGCGTTATAACACACACGACCTGACACGCCTTTATCACGGTAAGTGTGAGTGCGGACGCACCACACCGAAGATCGAGAAGGTCACAGGTCGTGCCGATGACATGATGATCATCCGCGGCGTTAACGTATTCCCGTCCCAGATCGAGGCTGTTCTTCTCGCACACAGTGAGGTTGAGCCACATTACATGATCTACCTTGACCGTGCACAGAACCTCGACAGGATGACTGTCAAGGTAGAGATGACACCTTCGTTCTTCTCCGACTCTATCCGTGAGATCGAGAACACAGAGAGAATGCTCGAAGGCGAGATCGCTTCTATGACAGGTATCCACGCGAAGATCAAGCTCTGTGAGCCGAGAAGTCTTCCGAGATCAGAAGGTAAGATGAAGCGAGTCATCGACGAGCGCTTCAAAAAGTAATCTTACATTATTACTAGAAACAAAATAACTCTTTGCGGCTTCAGACATGTATGCTTACGCATAACTTGCCGCAAAGAGTTTTTTGTTTCTTTTTATATATCGATTTCTTTCTTTTTGCAGACGGCTCTGCAATTAGGCAGGTATATTTCAGATGGGTGCGTCTCGATTAAAGTCTCAAGATAAGTGTATAATTTTCTCATAACGAAAGGAGTTATGGAAAATGGCAACACTTTGCAGAAACTGTAATCATGCGCTGGTGTATTCACCGGAGATCCGTAAGATGTACTGCTATTATTGCGGCAGTGCTTTTGAAGCGGAAGATGTTGAGTCTGAGGCGAAGAAGTACAGAGAAAATGAGCGCGTGCTGACCCGCGGTGAAGTGTACGGCGACGATGAGGTGATCGATGAATATCTCGAAGCCTATGTGTACACCTGCAGCGAGTGCGGCGGCGAGATCTCGATCCATGGATCAGAGACCTCGACGACATGCATCTACTGCGGAAATCCGAATGTGGTGTTCTCCCGTGTCGCGAAAGAAAAGATGCCGGACGCGATCATCCCGTTTTCCGTAACGAGAGCGCAGGCGCTCAGCGCGATCCGTGCGATCATCGATCAGGCGGCGTTCCCGCCGGTGGAATTGAAAAACCTGAAGGTTGAAGACATCCGCGGAATCTATCTTCCGTACTGGATCGTAAGTGCGACGCATGAGGAGTCTGCAGTGGTTCAGATCTCTGTGAGCACCGGTACGACGAAGTACAAATATGTCGGCCGTTCGGGATTCATGAACATCAACAGCTTCCCGGTCGACGGCTGCCGGATCCTTTCGGATGAGAGCAGCGCGAGACTGGAACCGTTCGATCTTAATGGCATGAAGCGTTTTGACGAGGACTATCTTCTGGGATTCTATTCCAACTCTTCCGACATTACCTACGAGGATCTGTATCTGGCAGTAGAAAGAAGAGGAAAAGAGATCTTCGAAACAACGGTGAAAAAAGAGATGAAGTCGAACAAGATCGTCGGCGAGGTGCATGAGACCTCGATCGCGGATAACTATCTGTATGCGATGTTTCCGGTATGGTTCGTGACCTTCTGTCTTAACGGCCAGCCGCATACCATTCTGGTCAACGGCCAGACAGGTAAGGTCGTGTGCGGTATCCCGTACGACCAGAAGAAAGTGAAAAGAACGATGATCGTTTGGGGCACGCTCATCACGGCAGTAGTCGTCGGAATTCTTTTTGGGGTTCTTTATGCACTCGGATTCAGAGAGCTCGGCAAGAAATCCGTGGTCTCCAACACGAGTCAAACCATATTGACCGCAAGCCTGATGTTCGGAACAGGCTGGCTGTTATACGGTTTGAATAAGATGAAAAAAGTGAAGAAGCAGCTTGAACTGACACAGGCGGGCAACATGTTCCGCTTTGTAAAGAGAAGACAGGGGTAATTGATATGGTAGGAGTAGCAATTATGACGTTCATTTTCGGCTTGCTCGCCGGAATCGGCGGAGTCTGCTATATTCTGGGCAGGATGCTGGAAAAGAGAAACAGTTTCGGTGACAGCCATGCGCATTCGCTTATGTATACGCAGCTGATCACGTACACCGACAGCTCGGACCGTATGTATCCGTCGGAGAAATCGATCGTGGAATATATTGAGAGTCATCCGCCGAGAAAAGCAACGTTCCCGACGGCTCCGAGAGGAAACGCGCCGGTCGAGCGTTCGAAGAACCGCCGGTAAAGGAAGTGGAAACGGCACGGGAAGTGCCTGGGCTAGTGGCATAAACGGGAATAGGAGGTATTGGTGGAATGGCAACACTTTGCAAGAACTGCGGACACGCTCTGATCTATGATCCGGGTATTAAAAATATGCTGTGCACCACGTGCGGTGCCACTTTTAAAGCAGAAGAAGTAGAGTCTGAAGCGAAGAAGTTCAGAGAAGATGAACGCGTCAGAAGCCGTGGCGAAATCTATGGCGACGATAATGAAGAAGTGGTCGAGGAATTCCTCGAGAACTACATCTATACCTGCAGCGAGTGCGGCGGCGAAATCGTGATCCACGGATCCGAGGCGTCGACGAAGTGTGTCTACTGCGGGAATCCGAACGTGGTCTTCTCGCGTATCTCGAAAGAGAAAATGCCGGACTTCATTATTCCTTTTTCCGTTACCAGAGAGCAGGCGCTCGCGGCGATTAAGCATAAGATCGAGCACTCGCTCTTTGTTCCGGAAGAGATCAAGAATTTCCAGCCGGAGGATGTGCGCGGGATCTATCTTCCCTACTGGATCGTTGAGGCGGATTTCCAGGGAGTATGCGTGGTTTCGAGCCGCGTGTCCCAGGGAAAGTCCAGCACGACGATCTATTCGGGAAGAAGAGGAAATCTTCACTTGAAGAAGTTCCCTGTGGACGGGTGCGCGATTCTTTCCAATGAGAGCTCCGCGCGTCTCGAGCCGTTCAGACTCTCCGAGATGAAGCCCTTCGATGAGGACTATCTTCTCGGCTTCTATTCGAACGCGTCGGATATCAATTACGAGGAACTCTGGCATGTCCCGGGTGATCGTGCGAAGGAGATCTTCGAAGCAACGGCCCTGTACGATGTAAGCGGGTCCTCCCGCAAGATCGTTTCGGAAGCACATATGGTGTCGGTGCTGAACAACTACCAGTACGCGATGTTCCCTGTGTGGTTTGTGACATTTACTTACGAGGGACAGCACAATACCATCCTGGTCAACGGACAGACCAACAAGGTCGTCTGCGGTCTGCCGTGGAGAAAGCCTCTTTTCTGGGCAATGACGATCGGCATCGGATTGGCGCTGACATTTCTTTCTTTCTTCGCGTTCAAAGCACTGTTTACCGTCATGTTCAATATGGCTGTTTCAAGGCGCTCGAGCAGCTCGAGAAGTGATGGCAGATCAAAGCTCATTGTCGCGATCGCTGCCGGTATCATCACGCTGTTTACTACCTGATACAAAAAGATGAAGAAAGTACTCAAGCAGATCGAGCTTACACAGTCGGCCAAGACATTTAACTTCGTAAGGAAGAGACAGGAGTAAGAAGATGGTAGATTTCTTTGCATTCATATTTGCCTGCGGACTCGGATTCGGCGTGGCATTCTGGATCGCGGCATCGATCCTCAATAAGTCTAATAATTTCGGTGACTCCCATGCGGATACGTCTTACTATTCTGCCGGCGCGAATATTACCTGCCGGGACAGGCTGACGAGCGTGGCGGCAAGAGAAGGATACGTGAGCACGAGCGGATTTAAGAAGCCGACGATTCCGCTTGCGCCGAGGGGACTGAAACCAGTCGAAAAACCGGTGAAAGCGAGAGTGGGCCTGACCGATGAAACAGTGAATGGGACAAAGGTTCAGGAAGCGGCCGCTCCTTCAGAAACTCCGGTCAAGCCTCAATCTCCGAAAAAGAATCCGTCGTCTTTCCCGAGATCTTTCCACGATGTATAATGAAAAGAACAGACGGAGAAGGAGGGCAATGGGGTCATGCCTTTTCGTATAGTTGCAGGTGACATCACGAAGCTTCATGTGGATGCCATCGTGAATGCGGCGAACACGTCGCTTCTCGGCGGTGGCGGTGTCGATGGCGCGATCCATCGCGCGGCCGGTCCGCGTCTTCTCGAAGAGTGCCGGACACTTCACGGCTGCAGGACAGGTGAAGCGAAGGTGACACTCGGCTATGACCTTCCCGCAAAATATGTCATTCATACCGTCGGCCCGATCTGGCAGGGCGGAAGATGCGGCGAAGAAGAACTTCTCCGTTCCGCGTACAGAAATTCCCTTCTTTTAGCGTTCGAAAAGAACTGTGAATCGGTTGCCTTCCCAATGATCTCCGCAGGTGTCTACGGGTACCCGAAAGAGCAGGCACTGGAGGTCGCTGTCAGCACGATCCGTGCATTCCTGGATGAACACGAGATGGATGTTATCCTTGTGATCTTCGACCGCGGAAGTTTCCGGTTCGACGTGCGTCTTTATTCCGAGATCTCCGGATATATCCGTAATACATATGACGATGGGAAAGGTCCGGATCATATCCTCTATGAGATGCAAAGGTCCGAGCCTGCTACCGGTGCGGGCGGATCCCGCAGAACCTCATTCTTCAGCCTGAAAAAGGCGAAGATGGCTGAGTGCGCGCGAGAGGTTATATCAGAACCCGAAGAGGAATCTGCCGCGGACGAAGAGGTGACAGAAGAATCTGTCGCTCTTGATAATGAGCTTCCTGTGATGCGCATGCAGGCGGAGGCGATGAGCTGTGCGTCTGTGATGGGCAGTGCGCCGAACGGCCTTACGGAAGCTCTTGCGAACCTGGATGAGAGTTTCTCCCAGGCACTTCTCCGTATGATCGATGCACGCGGCATGAAGGATTCCGAGTGCTATAAGAAAGCCAACATCGACCGAAAGCTTTTCTCGAAGATCCGTTCCGATGTGAACTACCGTCCCAGCAAGCAGACGGTACTCGCATTTGCGGTCGCTCTGGAACTGGATCTTTCCGAGACGGAAGCGTTCCTTAAGAAGGCCGGGTTTGCGCTCTCGCATTCCAACAAGGCTGATGTCATCGTGGAGTATTTTATCTCTCATCGGAACTACGATATGTACAGCATCAACGAAGCGCTTTTCGCGTTTGACCAGAATCTGCTCGGCGCCTGATTTTATATCCGGAGCGTCGGGCATTTTTATATGTAAATCAGCGCCGGGTAGGGGCGCAAATAATAAGTTAGTAGGAGGCATGAACATGGGAAAGACATTACAGGACATTAAGAAGATGATCGATGAACTCGGGATCAAGATGGTCGACTTTAAACTCACGGATATCGACGGACGCTGGAGACATCTGGCGATCCCCGCGGAGAGACTGACCGAGAGCACGATGCAGCAGGGCATCGGTTTTGACGGAAGCAACTATGGTTATGCTCCTGTCGAGAACAGTGATATGGTGTTCATTCCGGTCCTCGATTCAGCGGTCGTTGACCGTTACTGTGAGGTTCCGACGCTGTCTATGATCGGTGATGTCCGTGTGATCGCGCTTCCCGAGAATAAGCCCTTTGACCAGTATCCGAGAAATGTTGCGATCCGCGCGCTCGAGTATATGAAGGAGACCGGGGTTGCCGATCAGATGATTATCGGGCCGGAGTATGAGTTCTACATCTTCGACGATGTCCGATATACGACGGATTACTATAACATGTCTGCCAGCATCTATACTTCCCAGGCGCACTATGCGTCCGGAAATGAGATGAGTAATAACGGTTTCCAGGTCATGCCGGGTGCCGGCTACCACAACAGCCTGCCGACCGATATACGAAATGACATCCGAAGCCGCATGTGCCTCGCCATGGGTGACTGGGGCATCGGGGTCAAGTATCACCATCCGGAGGTCGGCGGTTCCGGTCAGATGGAGATCGAGGTCGAGCTCGGCGATATGCTGAAGCTCGCAGATGATACGATGGCAGCTAAGTATGTTATCAAGAACGAAGCGGTCCAGGAAGGCCTCACTGCAACCTTTATGCCAAAGCCTCTGGCAGAGGAAGCGGGATCCGGCATGCACGTGCACATGCTGCTTTTCAAGAACGGCGAGCCTGTTTTCTACGATAAGGACGGATATGCCCAGCTGAGTGAAACGGCTCATTTCTTCATGGGCGGACTTCTCAAGCATGCCAGATCGATCTGTGCGATCACGAATCCTTCGACGAATTCCTATAAGCGCCTGATCCCGGGCTACGAAGCTCCGGTCACGATCGGCTATGCGATGAGCAACCGTTCTGCGGTCATCCGTATTCCTGCCTATGCAAAAACACCGGACACCAAGCGTTTCGAGCTCCGTAATCCGGATGCGACATGTAACCCGTATTATGCCTATGCTGCGATCCTGATGGCAGGTCTTGATGGTATTAAGAACAAGATCGATCCGCATGCGAACGGATGGGGCCCTTATGACTGCAACCTCTATACACTTTCAGATGAAGAGAAGGCGAAGCTGACAGGTCTTCCGGCTTCTCTGGATGAAGCGATCCGTGCGCTCGAAGATGACCACGATTACCTGACCGCAGGTGGCGTCTTCCCGGAGAGACTTCTGAAGCAGCTGATCGAACGGAACAAGAAAACATCGTCCAAGATCAGTAAGCTTCCGCACCCGATGGAGTTTGCTCTTTACTACGATCTCTGATGGAGGTATTCAATATTTATTCATAGTATGGTCATCTTTGTAATGTAAAATGATTTTTATCATAATCAGTATCTGCAGGCTTTTTGAGGGGGGAAAGGATGAGATACTCATTTGCCGTACTATTCATAGCGATGATCCTAGCATTGCTGGCATGCACAAGTATTGCCCGGAAATCTTACAAGAAGATCAAGGGCGCTGTTGTCATGCTGCTGGTGATGCTTATTCCTCCTTTGATCGGCAATCTCATTATTATTCTCTCTACCGCGAAGATCCCGGCGATGATCGGATGCTATATCTACTTCATCGGAATGGATTCGTTTATCATGGCGCTTCTGTTCTTCGCATTCGAGTACTGTGCGATCAGGTGGCCGAGCAATAAACTGAAATATCTGGTGTATGGTCTGGTTACGGCGGATATTATCCAGTATGCACTGAATCCTTTCTTCGGTCAGTCCTTCGATACGGAACCGATCCTGGTGGATAACCGGAACTATTACCGTCTGATCCCTTATTCCGGACAGACTTATCATCGTGTGGTCGTTTACTGTATATTCTTTGCCGTTCTGCTCATCTTCCTGATCAAGATGATCCGTTCTTCACGGGTATACACCGAGCGCTATGCCGTTATTCTGGTCACGCTGCTCGCGACAGGAGCATGGCAGAGTTACTATATTTTCTCCAGAACACCGGTAGAGAAATCGATGGCCGGATACGGAATCTTCGGAATCCTGGTCTTCTATTTCACTCTTTACTACCGTCCGCTGACGCTTCTTGACCGACTGCTCGCGAACATGGCGTCGGACATGCCGGATGCGATCTTCTTCTATGATGCGGACGGCACATGTATCTGGGCGAATAAGCCGGCGATCGATCTTGTCGGGCTTAAGGACGACAAGTTCGATAAGGCTTCTGAACTGCTTCAGGCGAAGTTCGGAAAGAAGCAGGATTTTGATAAGCAGGAGTGGTCATGCGATCAGGTGGTCGGCCACGGTGCGGAAGCACAATACTACTTCCAGTCGAAAAGAACCGCCAGAGATGAGAAAGGCCGGATTACGGGTGCTTTTCTGACGGTCCGGGATATCACGAGAGAGCAGAGGCTCCTGCAGCAGGAAAGATATAACGCGACGCACGACAGCCTCACGGATCTTTTTACGAAGGAATTCCTTTATGAAAGTATCCGCAAGAAACTGGATGAGAACCCGGACCGGGAATACATGGTTCACTATATTGATATTCTCGATTTCAAACTGATCAACGATGTTTACGGCAGCGAGTTCGGTGATCGGGCGCTGAAGTCCCTGGCAGCATTCCTCCGTGATCACGTTCCGGAAGACGGCGTGTTCGGAAGACTCGGCGGTGATACATTCGGTGTTCTGGTTCCCAAAGAGGATTTCAGTGAAAAGCAGCTGGAAGATGCGCTGATGAACTTCTCCATGGGAGATGATCCGATGGATCAGCATATCGTGATCCACGTGGGCGTCTATGAAGTTGTCGAGCGCAACATGGAAGTATCCTTCATGTTTGACAGGGCCCTTCTGGCGATGAGTACGATCGAGGATGATTATCAGACGCATATCGCATATTATGATGAGAAGATCCGTAAAGATGTTCTCTGGGCACAGCGTATTTCCGGTCAGCTGAAGGAAGCGCTGAGACAGAGAAATGTGATCCCGTTCCTGCAACCGATCGTCGATACCAGAGGACGGATCGTCGGCGCGGAAGCGCTTGCCAGATGGATCCATCCGCAGGATGGCTTCCTGTCACCGGCATCGTTTATTCCAGTGTTCGAGAAGAACGGCATGATCATCGAGATCGACCGCCACATGTGGCGATGTGCCTGCGAGGTCCTGGCGGACTGGGAGAAGAAGGGGATCGACCTCTTTATCTCGGTCAATATTTCCCCGAAGGATTTCTACTTCATGGATGTCGCTTCTGAGATAAAAGCACTTGCCCGGGAGTATAAGATCGATCACAAGAAACTTCGGATCGAGATTACCGAGACCGTCATGATGACGGATGCGGAAAACCGCATGAAGGTCTTAAGCGACCTTAGAAAAGAGGGATTTATCGTGGAGATGGACGACTTCGGATCGGGCTATTCTTCGCTGAATCTTCTAAAGGACATGCCGGTCGATGTCTTAAAGATCGATATGCGTTTCCTGACGTCCAATTCGGATGACGTCAAGGCCAGGACGATCCTGCAGAATATCATCAATCTGTCGGAAGACCTGGGTATCTTTTCTCTTACCGAAGGTGTAGAAACAAAATCCCAGCTCGAAATGCTTTCCGAGATGGGATGTAAGCTGTTCCAGGGCTATTATTTTGCCAAGCCGCTTCCGATTAGCGAGTTCGATGCATTTTATCAGGACTCGATCGCGTGATAACTCAGCCTTTATAAATCAGGCCTTGCGGCTGGCCGACAATACCAGTTTTTCACACAGATCTTCGTAACCGATGCCGATAGCGCGTGCCTCCTGGGGGATCAGGCTGTTCGGAGTCATGCCCGGGAGGTTGTTAGCCTCGAGGCAGTAGAACTTACCGTCTTCCTCGGAAAGGATAAAGTCAACACGGGAATAGTTGCCGAGGCCCAGAGTCTTGTGAACGGCAACTGCAAGAGACTGCGCTTCCGCGGTCTGCTCGTCTGTGAGCGGAGCCGGGCAGATCTCCTCGGTCGCATTGGCCTGGTACTTGTTCTTGTAATCGTAGAATCCCTGTTTCGGACGGATCTCGATGATCGGCAGTGCTTTTCCATCGAGAACACCGATAGAAAACTCGCGGCCGTGGATCATCTTCTCGATGAGACAGGTCTTCTCATACTTGGTGGAGTAGGTGATGGCGTCAGCCCATTCAGACTCGTCGTGAACAATGGAAACGCCACAGGAGCTGCCGCAGCCGATCGGCTTAACGACACACGGGAAGCCGATGTCTTTTCTGATCATGTCGATAGTGTGGATCTCCGGATCGAAGATGACCCAGTCAGCGGTCGGGATATTAAACTGCAGGAGCAGTGTCTTGGTCAGGTGCTTGTCCATCGCCATCGCGCATCCGAGATAACCGGAGCCTGTGTACGGGATGTCATAGCAGTCGAGGACTGCCTGAAGGCGTCCGTTCTCGCCCATGCCGCCGTGGCAGCCGATGAATACGGCGTCAGCCTTCCTGCAAAGATCAAGAACACCGGGGCCGATCAGTTCTTTTCGGCCGCCATGGGAAGCGATGAGTGCCGGAAGATCCGGCTCGGTCTCCGGGATCGAGTAGGAAAAAGTCTTTCCCGAATCCGGTTTTACAAAACAACTGTCGAGGTCATCTGCCTCGATACCTTCATATACGTCTACAAAAGCCACCTCGTGACCCTTGGATAAAAGTGCATTGGAAATCAGGCTGGCAGAGCAGAGTGATACATCTCTTTCAGGGCTGATGCCGCCGGCTAATACTGCGATTCTCATAAGAAAAAAGCCTCCCCTTGATATGTATGCGCCGGTTCTGAATGTGTCTTCCGGCAAAGCGCATATGAAATGATTATACACTTTTTCATTATATGGCAAGGATGAAATCGAGAAATGTAACGAAAGAGTAGGATTTTTCGTGACGAAGATACTTAGGAATGGTATGATAGTGAGGTATAAGTAGGTGGAGGTCGCGCTATGCTGGCAATTCTATATCTGATCATAGCCATTTTCTTTGGTACACAACTGATCCGTTTTCTGATCCCGGATATCCGTCGTCTGTACGTCGGAATCGCTTCAGAGACCGATACGATCGAGAAAGTCCCGACGATGCTCTTCCTGCTCCCGGCAGGAACTCTGGTAGGACTTCTTCTGAGCTCCTGGATCACATATTTCCTCGCCTACATCATGCACCCGTATATCCCGGCGGATACAGCGAATCTGCTTCCGGCGAATATCGTGAGCATGTGTATCTTCGCTTATCTGGCCTGCCTGTTCTGGCAGAGAAGTTTCCTCCGTAACTACAGAGAGTCCCAGAAGCCGGGATATAAGATGCTTCCCGGATTCAACCGCCATCCCGGCTCGATCACGTTCTATCTGACATCGATCCTTCTGGTGCTGAGTGCGGTCGCTTTCGTGTATTTCTACACCTGCTTCACCAGCGGCAACAGCGTCCGTCTGGGCTTCTCCATCTTCAGTGACTTTTCCCCGCATGTGGCGATCACATCGGGATTCGGCAACGGATCGAACTTCCCGACACAGTATCCGCACTTTGCCGGAGACAATATCCAGTACCACTTCATGTTCTATTTCCTGACCGGTAACCTCGAGGCGCTCGGCCTCCCGCTGGTCTGGGCGATCAACCTGCCGTCGATCCTGTGCATGGGTTCGGCACTGACGCTTCTAGGAACGCTGGCGGTACTGCTGTCCTCGAGAAGAAGTGCTTTCTTCTTTGCGCCGTTACTGGTGCTTTTCAGAAGCGCGTGGAACGTATTCCATCAGTTCTCCGAGCTCAAGAGTGTTCCGGGTGCGACTTTCGGTTCCGTTATAGAGACGATTACGAAACAGTCGTCATGGTACGGCTATACTTTCCGCGACGAGTGGGGCATCTGGGCGATCAACGTCTACGCGAACCAGCGCCATCTGGCGATGGGCGTAGGTCTCGTGCTCGTCTTCATCTTCCTGTTCCTGCCGCATTTCAGAAGAATGTTCCTGCATCTTTCCCGCTCGAAGGGTGTGGGTGCGAAGTGTAAGAAGTTCTTCGCTTCCCGTGAGGCCTGGATCGCAAGAAAGCAGGATCCGCTCCGTCCTTGGGGCTCCGTGATCCTGGGTTCCCTGATCGCACTGGCGATGCCGTTCTTCCACGGCTCCTGCCTGATCTGTGCGCTTCTCGTCCTCTTCGGCATGGCGGTCTTCTCCGAGTTCCGTCTCGGCTATGCGGTCGTTGCCGCAGTATCCGTGATCTCCGCTTCCGTACAGGCTACGTTCTTTGCGGGCGGTGCTTCGAATGTTGCCAGCTTCAAGTACAACTTCGGATTCGTTGTTCCGGAACTGGCCGGGAAAGAGAAGGCCGGAATTAGCACCGTATTCAGTTCGCTGGGCACGATCGCGGACTACCTCTTTAAGATGGGCTTCCTGACAGTGATCCTGCCGGCAGTGCTTTTCGTAGGGCTTCTGGTCTACGGTATCGTTAAGAAAAAGAACCTGTACCGTCCGGTACTCCTGCTCGCATTTGCCATCCCGATGGTATTTGCGTTCTTCTGCCAGGTATCGCTCGAGGTCCTCGCAAACCATAAGTTCATCCAGGTGAGCTTCATCCTCTTTGATATCGCGATCGCGGGACTTCTCGCAAATCTTCTCGCACTGCCTCTGAAACTGAGAAGCAAGAAGGCGGCTGATGCAGAAGAAGGTGAAGAAGCGGCGGAGAAGGGAATGCTTCCGAAGAAAGCATTTATCCCGATCCAGATCGTATCGGCGGCTGTCTGCCTGTGCCTGACCTTCGGTCTTACTGCGACGGGCATCAGCGAATGGTGCATCTACTATAACCTCAACACACATGAAGGCGGCTACGTCGAGCTCCATCCGGATGCGCAGATCGTAGACTGGATCGATAAGAACACAGGTGAGGATGATATTTTCCTGACTCCGATGTGGTCGGTCAATGACTTCTTCCTGAGCGGACGCCGCGTCTACTACGGATGGCCGTACTTCGCATGGTCCGCGGGCCACGACACCGAGACCCGTCAGATCAACTACCAGTGGCTGCTCTGCGGCTGTAACGGCAACATCAGTGAGTTCCGCCGCTACTGCGATGAGATGGGTATCCGCTACGTCATCCTGTCGGACGACTATTACGGCAACACTGAGACGAGCGACTACTATTATCCGGAGTTCTTCGAGGAGAATCTGACCGAGATGATCCGTTTCGAAGACGGAACGGCGATCTACCGCATCTGAGGTCCTTCCTATGACTCATCCGCAAAAGCACTTTGACGTGATCGTGACCGGTGCCGGACCATCGGGCATGATGGCGGCTCTTTCCGCGGCTGAAAAAGGCGCGTCGGTGCTGCTTCTTGAGAAGAAAGAACGCCCCGGGAAGAAGCTCCTTCTTACCGGCCACGGACGCTGCAATATCACGAACATCCGCATTCCCGACAATTTCCGGGATACATATCACGAGAACAGCAGATTTCTCACGTCTTCACTTCATGCCTTCCCGCCGGAAGAGGTGAGGGAGTTTTTCCTTTCCCTCGGGATCCCGACCCACGAAGAAGATGCCGGACGCATCTTTCCCGATTCGCAGAAGGCAGCATCTGTTTGTGAAGCTCTGGAAAAAGCACTGGAGAAGAAGGGCATTGTCCTCCTTACGGATTCTCCGGTTAAGTCTACAGAAATGCATGACGGAATCTGGTCCGTGAGAACAGAGAGAGATACATTTGAAAGCCGCGCTGTGATCCTGGCGACAGGAGGGAAGAGCTTCCCGCATACAGGCTCAGAAGGCGACGGATATGATCTTGCAGCCTCGGCCGGACATTCGGTCACGGAGCTCGCTCCGGCGCTGGCTCCGATTCTGCTTTCTGCGTTTTCCGATACATCGATGGACAGCCGCTGTGAAGACTGCGGCGCAGAGTTCACCCTCGCGGGGATCACGCTTCCCGATGTCGGATCCGCTCTTCTGATCGACGGAAAGAAGAAAAAGACGGCGCGCGGCGATCTTCTGTTCACGCATCAGGGAGTGAGCGGACCTGCGGCCATGCCGCTGTCGAGAGAACTCCCGGCAACGAAAGGCAGGTATGCGGAAGGCTCCGTACAGTTTGTGATCGACATGCTTCCCGATATCCGTGAGGAGGAAGTGGAGAAGATGCTCCTTGCTGCCATGAGCGAAAACCCGAACCGCTACATGAAGCGGCTCCTGTGCGAGACGTTCCATCTTCAGGAGAAAGCGGCGATCCTGGTGCTTGACGGTAGGGTCCTGGACATCTGCGCGCATGAAGTGACGAAAGAGATGAGAAAAGAGATCGTCAGAAAACTCAAGGGAAGTGCTTTTGACGTGGAAAAATGCACACCGATCGATATCGCATATGTTACCAGAGGCGGCGTATCCGTAAAGGAGATCGATCCGAAGACGATGGCGTCCAGGATTTCAGAAGGACTGTTCTTCGCGGGCGAAGTGATGGATATCGACGGGGTCTCCGGAGGGTATAACCTGCAGTATGCGTGGGAGAGCGGAAGAGCCGCGGGACTTGCGGCTGCGGAATTTGCGGTATCGTAAGGATCAGGCGGCGTAGATCACGCTCATGAGGATACCGATCAGGATGATGGTCGCACAGAAAAGACGGTAGGCGATCCCCTTTTCATGAAATACGAATTTACCGCCTAAGATGGTGACAAAACAGGCGCTCTGCTTGACGACGGTCATGACCGTGATCGAGCTTGCAGGATCAGCATTTGCGATAAAGAGCGAAGCGTCACCGATGACGAACATGATCGCCATCAGCCAGATCCAGCCGTTCTTGAAGGCTTCTTTGCGGATCTTCGTTCGGCTGACCAGCACATAGAGAAAGTAGAAGACGATCAGGAAAAACATGTACCAGAACTGCATCTGCGAACTGGTGATGTCCTTCATGAGGATCTTATCGAGGAGGCCGGATACGGAGTTGAGAATGCACGAACCGAAGGCCAGAAGGACGAACTTCGTACGGCTGCCTTCCGGTGCATCGCCGTTTTCCTCTTCTGTTTTATCATCCGTAACGGCCGGATCTTCAGGGGCTGCTTTATCATGAGCACGTTTTCCCTTGATCCTGTCGAAGAGATTGAAGCGGAGCGCGAGAAGTCCGAATGCGACCAGGGAAAGCCCCAGGATCTGATTCCACATCAGGACTTCGTGGAGGACGATCACGCCCAGAAGCGTACCGAGCAGCACACGGGAAAGATCGAGGACGCCGTAGAGACTGACCGGCAGGTGCTTGAGTGCATGGAATCCCATCATCCAGGCCAGGAATATGGAGAAGGATTTGATCATGATCAGACCGTACTGATGCGGCGCAAGTCCCATCGCGTGCGGGGCGCGCGGCACGACGATCAGAAAACCGATGAGTGTATAGATGACCAGAACTTCCATAACGGAATTTCTGTCCATCGCTTTTTTCTTGCTGATCTCGCGGCCGCCCTTAAGAAGGCCGTATACCAGGGTCAGAAGGATCCAGATCATCGGTAAATCTCCATAAAATAACGTGCTAAATGAAAAGCCGTTGAAATCATATTACAGGGCAAGTGCTTTTGTAAACGAAGATACGTCCGTCAAAATGACGAAAAAAGTGGGAAATCGGCGTTCTGTGACGTTAGTGTAATGCGGAATGTCATTCAGAACCGGTGTGCAACGATCGTTAAAGAACGTGGATGAACAAGTAGAAAAACACTCTGATTTTTTTGATGTTTTCGCGAAAAAAGCACCTTCCATCCGCGAAGGGGTGCTTTTTTGTGCATCTTATTAGTATCGGAAAGAGAATCTTTGTGATAATATGTAAAAATCAAAAGTGTATCTTCGGCAGAATAAATTCTATGAGGATGAAACCAAATGGGAAAACCTGAAAACGTAAGATATGAGAATCAGTTTTACAGACCGCGTCGTGTGAACAACAACGGTCTTTATATCTTGTTCTTTGTTACTGTGGTTCTCGTAGTCACGACGATCGTGCTTGCAGTGGCGACTCTCAAAAAAGGTAAGAAAGATCTTAAGGATCCGACAGATAATTCCTCTTCTGCACAGGGTGCAGTTACAGATGATCAGGGACAGACGGTAGATCCTACTGGCATTATTGTTGTGACACCGACTCCTACTCCTGCACCTGCAATCGAAGATTATCAGAACCCGATCCTGTATCCCGCAACGGCTAAGATGGATGTTCCGATCGGAACGCCGAAGGACGAGTACACTCCGTCCGGCCGTGGTGTAACACAGACTATCTATAACGGTAACGAAACACTCAGCTCTTATAAGAGAGAGGATGAGATCCACTTCGGAGATCCGCTGAATTATCAGCAGGTCGGCGGCATCCTGTCTTTCCGCGGCAACAATTTCAGAAACTGCGCATCCTGGGGTACATTTACTCTCGATCCTGCCAAGAGCAAGGAACAGCATCTGGAAGAGATCTGGAGCTTCAAGACAGGCGATATTAAAGGTAGAGCTTTCCCTTACTGGAGTGGTACACTCTGGACCGGTCAGCCTGTTGCCGTTAAGTGGAGCTGGGATGTCCAGCAGCTGATGAATCTCTATCCGGAGAAGAAAGCGAAAGAGGATCTGACAGAGGTGGTCGTAGCGGCCGCTGACGGAAATGTATATTTCTTTGATCTTGAAGATGGAGAGCCGACCAGAGACAAGCTTAAACTCGGCTTTACCGTTAAGGGAACTCCGGCGATCGATCCGAGAGGTTACCCGATCCTTTATGTCGGACAGGGCGATAATAATGTAGCGGGAAAACCGGAAGAAGTCGGTTTCCGCATCATTAACCTGATGAACTTCGAAATCATGCACTACCAGTGCGGTCTGGATTCCCGTGCATATAGAAGTTCATGGGGCGCGTGTGATTCATCTCCGATCGTCTGTGCAGACGCGGATACACTGATCTATCCGAACGAGAACGGTCTGGTCTATACCGTTAAACTGAATACCCAGTTCAATAAGGACACGGGTATGCTGTCCATCAACCCGCAGACGCTGGCATATAAGTTTGTGTTTGCCGATGGTACGGACAAGGCATTATATGGTATCGAGAGTTCCATGGCTGTCTATGATCATTACGGATGGTTTACTGACAGTGCCGGAAACCTGATCTGCCTGGATCTCAACACTTTAGAGATGGTCTGGTCGAGAAAACTTAAGGACGACTCAGATGTTACTCCTGTTCTCGAAGAGGACAATGGTCATGTATATCTTTATACCGGTACTGAGGTCGACTGGCAGAAAGAACACGGGACCGGAACCTGGACAGGTGCATCTTTTACGTACAAAGTGGACGCCATGACCGGAGAAGTTGTCTGGGAGACATCAAGAGACTGTGCCTCGTATTCTGACGTGAATAACAGAGCAAACGATCTCAATGGCGGTATGCTGGGCACACCGGCCATTGGCAAAGGCAAGGCTTCTAATCTGGTCTTTTTCTCTTACTGTATGACTAAGGGTTATACAAGAGGTAACTCTATCATTGCTTATGACAAGAGAACCGGAGATAAGGTCTGGGAATATGTAATGGAATACATTGAGGATCCGGATCATGTTACTGACCCGTACACATGGTCTTCTCCTGTAGATGTCTATGATGATCAGGGGAATGCTTACATTACAATCGTCGACAACTATGGTCAGGTACATCTGGTGGATGCCATGACAGGCGATCTTGTCGGATATACCCGTCTGAAGAGTAAGAGTGAGCCGGATAAAAAAGAGAATAATACCGAGTCTTCTCCGATCGTAGTGGACGGTATTCTGGTTATCGGTACACGTGGTCTGGGTATTTACGGGGTGAAGATCTCATGAGCAAGACGACGGCACATGATGTGATATGGATGAATGAGGCGTTATCGATGAGTGAAAAGAAGCATGACTATAGTGACATCGTCTTCATCGAGACTGAACTGTCCGGTTACCGGAGAGGCAGCCTTAAGGCATCTATTGATCTGTCAGCCGGCCGTATTGCCTGGACCGACACGCATATGTGGAATAACGACTTCGTCCGTGCACTTTCTGCGCAGATGGTCGAGCATATTTATAAAAATCTTCCCGAGACGGAGCTGCTTTCCTGGGCGACTGACTACGCCAAGGGCGTCGGCCACCTGATGGGCTCTATGACGGGTTCTTTCCCGCAGGACTGGTCCGTCGAGATCCGTTTCTCCGACGGAGATGTCCTCAAGGCTTACGGCGTAAGTAATTTCCCGAGACAGTGGCCGGCCTACCGCCGCCTGCTCGAGGAAGTCGCCAAGACTTCTTTCCGCCTGCGCTGAGCATTTCTTCAAACTCCACAGTATCTAACTTTATCGGGTGGCGAAAGCCCCTTTTTTTTGGTACAATAATTCAGAACTGTTTTTTTCGAAGGGGACAAGAACTCGTGGATTATTTAGAGGGGCTTCTGCTTGGTCGTTTGTGGAGCGATACGGATTTCGAGAATCGTCGGCATCTGTCTCTGTTCCTGCTCTACGGCGTTTTCGTAGACCTTCTTGTTATCTATAACTACATGACCGGAGGCATGAACGGTCTTATCACTGGTGGTTTTCTACAGAAAGTCATCATCTTTATCGTGCTGTTCTTTTTCTGCCCCGCACTTTGTTTCTCCTATTACCGAATGCCCTTATGGGGCAAGATTCCGGTTCTCAGTGCACAGCTTGTAAAGATCGGTGCACTTACATTTCTGATCACGGCATGGGCACGTCCCAAGCTGACCGTCTCTTTCGGAGACCTGAAAGAGTTCTTTATTTCGTATCTCAATAGGACACTTGAGCATTTTACGGAGAAGTACGTGGACACTGCAGGTACTTTCGCTACCGTTCTCGGAGTTATTTCCGGCGGCGTATATATCGTCGTTGTCGTTCTCCTTATCGTTCTGGCTGCTGTACTGATCCCCGGTATCGTGTTCTGTGTCGCACGTTTCCTTCAGTACTGGTATGACAAGGTCGTCAGTATGCTGGTACTGTCGGACTATACTGACAAGTAAGACTGGAGAGCATCGTATGGCGAATTTATCCGATAAGATCCGGGTATCGATCGATGACCTGGAAGATATGCTGGGAGTCTTCGGACTTCCGGATTTTATAAGTAAAGCCGAGGCGCGCTTCGTGCGTCAGACGGCCGAAGTGGCTGAGGCAGTGTGCGCGGATCCGAAGATCCAGGTGGTATTTGTATCCGGCCCGACTTCTTCCGGCAAAACCACTTTTACCGACCGTCTGGTCAGTGAACTGGAGAGAAGAGGCAAGAAGTCCATCCGCCTTTCCCTTGATGATTACTATAACCTGGAAGCCCTGAACTTCGATGACGAAGGCCGTCCGGACTTCGAGAGCGTAGGCACGCTCGATATGCGTCTGGCAAGCATGGACCTCGCAAGACTCGTCAGCGGCGATGAGGTCGTGACACCGACCTTTGACTTTAAGATCCGTCAGCGCGTCGAGTCCGACAAACCGGCTTTGTCGATCGGCAAGGATGGTGTCGTTGTCGTGGAAGGACTCCACGGACTCTGCGATGAGACCACAGGTGCTTTTGAAAAAGAAAGATACTTAGGCGTATTCATTATGCCGTATGCATCGGTAATGTCCGACCGCCGTCTCCTCGACAGCGATGACATTCGTATGCTGCGAAGGATCGTTCGCGATGTCAGACACAGAGGCGCACATGCGCTGACGACGATCGACTACTGGCCGATGATCCAGAATTCCGAACAGGATTATTACCGTGATTATCTGACGAAGGCAGACTACCACGTCAATTCTTTCCTCGCATATGAACCGCTCGTGATCGCGGCTCTTGCGAAGCGCGATATCGCTGAAGCGCTGGATGCGTATGACCAGGGGATTCTCGCGCCATCGGTATTTATGGAGAAAAGTAACGTGAAGAAGGACTTTGCGAACATCGAGAAGGCGGTCGCAAAGGCAAGAATGCTCGAGTCCTGGCTTGACATGATCCCTCAGGCAAAAGAGACATTCGTTCCGAAGACATCGATCCTCAACGAATTTCTGTGTCTGTGAAGGGGGGAGTAAGCAATGCCGATACGTATTCCGAATAATCTCCCTGCGACAGGGATCCTTGAGAAAGAGCGCATCTTCGTAATGACCGAAGACCGCGCGTATACGCAGGACATCCGTCCGCTGCATCTTCTGATACTGAATCTCATGCCGAACAAGATCGCGACAGAGACGCAGCTTCTCCGCGCCCTCAGTAACTCGCCGCTTCAGGTCAATATCGACCTTCTTTACACGGCATCCTATCATCCGAAGCATACCGCGACGGAGCACCTCGTCAAGTTCTATGAGACCTTCGACGACGTCAAGGACCGTTTCTATGACGGCATGATCATCACGGGTGCGCCGGTCGAGCTGATGGAGTTCGAAGAGGTCGCCTACTGGCAGGAACTGTGCGACATCATGGACTGGAGCAAGACTCATGTCTACTCTACGCTTCACATCTGCTGGGGCGCACAGGCGGGACTTTACCACCACTACGGTATCCCGAAGTACAATCTCGACAAGAAAATGTTCGGTGTCTTTGAGCACAGCATGACCTACACCAAGCCGGTCAAGCTGTTCCGCGGTTTTGACGACTACTTCTACGTACCGCACTCCCGTCATACGGAAGTGAGAAAGTCAGACATCGAGAGACACCCGAACCTGCGTATCCTGTCCGAGTCTGAAGAGAGCGGCGTGTACGCTGTTTCCGATCTTTCAGGAAGACAGATCTTCATCACGGGTCACTCCGAGTATGACGTCAACACATTAAGAGACGAGTATTTCCGCGACCTCAATAAGGGCCTGCCGATCGAAGTTCCGAAGAATTATTTCCCGAACGACGATCCGTCAAAGGAACCGCATATGAAGTGGAGATCCAGCTCGACGCTCCTGTTTATGAACTGGCTGAACTACTATGTATATCAGGAGACGCCTTTCGATATTTCTACCATCAGCGAGGTGCCGAAGCTTTAAGTAAGCGTTAAGCGGGAGGTAAGGATCGTGCAGACACCGTATTTGATCGATCAGGATATGATTTCCGGTAAGTGTCCGGAGCGTCCGGAGTCCGGACATAAGGGCACATTCGGCCGTGTTCTGATCTGCGCGGGAACGCCCGGGATGGGCGGGGCCTGCTGCATGGCGGCATCTTCCGCACTTCGTTCCGGAGCCGGTCTCGTCTATGTGCATACAGCTGAAGAACTACTCACACCGCTTCTGATCCACTGCCCGGAGGCGCTGGGCCTCGTATATAAAGAACTGGTGAACAAGGCGGTTCCGGCGGCAGCTGCGCCTGCTGTGGCAGCCACTGCCGTGATGAGACTTCCGGTGATGCCGGAAGCAAATTCATATGAGAAGTATTTTTCTGAACAGATACAGGGGAAGGATGCGGTCCTGATCGGGCCGGGGATCCCGCCCGAGTCGGAAAAACTCGGCATCATGATCCGTATTGCCGCACAGCTTGCGCCGCATCTGGTCCTCGACGCCGGAGCGCTCTCGTATCTGGCATTGCATGAAGACGTGATGCAGGAGGTATCGGCCCGTGTTTCCGGAGGGCTTGCGCCTGCTGTACTGACGCCGCATGTCGGGGAGTTTGCCCGACTGGCTCCTGGAATACCGGGAGGCGATTTAGAGAAGACAAGTGCTTTTGCCGTAGAAAAAGGAATTACGCTTGTTCTTAAGAGTAACGAAACTCACATATTTACTTCGGACGGGAAGTGGTATAGTAATCCTGTGAGCAATTCCGGACTGGCCAAGGGCGGATCCGGGGATGTGCTCGCGGGGCTTCTGACCGGACTTCTGGCTCAGGGCATGACGGAAGAAGATGCTTCCATCTGCGCTGTCGGGATCCACAGCCTGGCCGGAAAACTCTGTGCTGCGGAGCATGGGACGCGCGCGATGCTGCCGACGATGCTTTCGGGCTATTACGGAAAAGTATTTAAAACGCTTGGTTGGGAAGAAGGAATGCAAAAATGATGGATAAGTTTCCGAATCGTTCGTGGGCGGAGATCAATCTGGATATTCTGGCGGAGAACATGCGTGAGATCCGCCGCGTGACAAAAAGATCGGCGAAGATCATGGCGGTCGTTAAGGCGGACGCTTACGGACACGGCGCGATCGAGACGGCAAGAGTGCTTCTGAATAACGGCGCGGACAAGCTCGCGGTATCGATGCTCGACGAGGCGCTGGAGCTCAGAAAGAGCGGCATTAATGTCCCGATCCTTATCCTCGGTCATACTGATCCGAGACGTATCTACGAGCTGATCGAGAACGATATCGAGCAGGCGGTATATTCTCTTGAATACGCCAGGGCGATCTCGAAGAAGGCGATCATTCTCGAGAGAACGGCCAGGATCCACATCAAGTACGATACCGGCATGAACCGCCTCGGATTCCTCGAAGGCGAGTCTTCCGTCGAGGCGATCCTAGCGATCTCCGAGCTTCCGGGCATCGAGATCGAGGGCATGTTCTCGCACTTTGCGATGTCGGATACAGACGATGACGAATACACCATGAAGCAGTATAACTGCTTTATGAGAATGGTCGATGAGCTCGAAAAGCACGGCCTCACGATCCCGACGAAGCATATCTGCAACAGCGCGGGCATCATCCGCTTCCCACAGATGCATATGGATATGGTCAGAGCGGGCCTTATTACCTACGGCATGATGCCGAAGGGCTGCCCGAAGCCGTATACGGATTTCGAAGTCCGTCCGGCCATGACCTTAAAGTCCAGCGTCGTACATGTAAAAGAGATCCCGGCCGGCGAGACCATCAGCTACGGCCGTCACTTCAAGACCGAGAAACCGAGCACCATCGCGACGATCGCGATCGGCTACGCGGACGGTTATCTGCGCCGTCTGAGCAACCGCGCCGAGGTCCTGATCCACGGAAAGCGTGCTCCGGTCGTCGGCAATATCTGCATGGATATGTGCATGGTCGATGTCACTGATTTCGATGAAAAACCGCAGGTCGGCGATGAGGTCGTACTCTTCGGCGCGCAGAAGACCCGCGGCAAGCACAGCGAGATCCCGGTCGATGAGATCTCCGATATGCTCGATACCATCAACTACGAAGTCACCTGCCTGGTCGGCAAGCGTATTCCGCGTGTCTATATCCAGGACGGCAAGATCGTGCAGATGCACAGCTCGATCTGGTGATCATCTGTAAAAGGTGACCGGATGGACGACAGCAAGAGTTCCCGAAGCGTATCTTTTATGAGTCAGTGCGGTTTTCCGCAGTTCCTCTTCATGCGCCTTCTGTGGGTGTACTTTCTTCTTTCGGATATTACGATCTTCTACGCATACGGACATGGTGTTCCGGTTCTTAAGCGCTGGACGGAGTTCGTCGGGCTCTTTCCGATCCCGGTCCTCCTGCTGATCTACGTGCTCCTTTTTGCCGGAGCAACAGTGCTTTTCTATCTGATGCCGAAAAAGTTCCGGATGTTTACGGAGTGCTTCGATCCCGTGCTCCTTCTGGTGTCCGTGATTGTATTTTCCTGTGCACTGGTATTCCGTTCAGACGATTTCCATCTTGCCGTATTCGTGGGACTGTTCGCGCTGATCTTCGTCGTGTATGCGTCTTCCCGCATCCATCCGGAGACACTGAATAATCAGCGTTCCGAGACGTTCGTCATCGTGCCGGTCGCGGCAATGACGGTGATCGTGCTGGGATTTGTAATCACAACGTCGGTCGTGATCTATAAGAGTTTCCGGACGGCGACCTTTGATATGGGTATATTTAATCAGATGTTCCACTCCATGAGAAAGAACCTGTCCGCTGTGACGACCTGTGAGAGAGGCTATGCGCTTTCGCACTTCCGTGTGCACGGTTCCTACATCCTGTATCTGCTGCTTCCAGTGTACGCGATCTTCCCGTCGGGAGAGACCCTGATCATTTCGCAGGCGGTACTTGTACTGTCCGGCGTGATCCCGCTCTATCTGATCGCGAAGAAGAGAGGCTTTAAGGGGACAGCGCTTTTTTTCTGCTGCATGATTTATGTATTTTCCCTCGGGATCCTTTCCCCGTGCTATTTCCACTTCCACGAGAATGCCTTTCTGCCGCCGCTTCTGATGTGGCTGTTCTATGCAGCCGAGAGCAAACGGCACATCCTGTTCTACATCATGAGCGCACTGGTGTGCATGGTAAAGGAAGACGCGACGCTGTTCGTGATCTGTATCTGCCTGTATCTGGCGTTCGAGGTGAGGGGAAAGGAGAAGAGAAAATATCTGATCACCGGCGGGATCGTCGTTGTCTATTTTCTGCTGATGAGCTTCTACCTTCAGAAAGCCGGCGAGGGGGACATGATGATGTCCTCGCGAATGAATACGCTGATGACTGAGGAGAATCAGGGCGTTCTGGCGGTCCTCGGGAATATCCTTTCCAACCCGGGCCACGTGCTGGATGTTTTCGTCCACCGCGAAGAGCCGTTCGTCATGCTCCTTCAGATGATGCTCCCGCTGCTCTTTATGCCGTTCTTTACGAAAAAGACACACCGCATGATCCTTCTGGTCCCGTTCGTTTTCTTCAATCTCCTGTTCGGCGCGGCGTACCACTATGCTGCGGAGATCGGCTATCACTATGCTTTCGGCACCTCGGCGCTCCTGATCTACATGGCGCTGATCAATATCAGCGAGATGGAGAAGGATAAGAAAAGCATCGTGGTCCTGGCGTCCGGTGCGGTAGTGATCATCACGGCCTTTGCCATGATCACCGGAAACCTTTCGAATTACGAGAACTATGTGAAGTACGAAGAGAAGTACGAGAGGATCGAGGAGTGCCTCGAGAGAATCCCGTCGGATGCGTCCGTCAGCTGTGATACCAACTTTCTTCCGCATGTGGCGGGAAGGGATGAGATCTACAGCATCGACTCATCCAACTTCACTTTCTACGGCAGCAGTGTCGCAGGCCTGAAGAATATAAATCAGACGGACTATGTCGTGCTGAATATGACGGATGACGGCCAGATACAGGCCTGTGAGATCTTTAAGAGCAAGGGATATTCGGTATTTCTGGAGGAAAAGGATCAGGTGACGATACTCGTTCTTGATGAAAAGCACTAGTTTCCCGCGGATCCGAGGTGCTTTTCGCCATTTACTTGACTTTACTCTTGACACCTAGTATAATTCTATCGCTATTTGTATCGATTATTCGTGATAAAAGGTAAAAAAGAAACTAATTTTGGAGGTAGATCCATATGAAGATGACATATCAGCCTAAGAAGAGGCAGAGATCCAAGGTACACGGTTTCCGCGCAAGAATGCAGACAGCTGCAGGCCGCGATGTACTGAAGAGAAGAAGACTGAAGGGAAGAAAGAGTCTTACCGTATAAGGATCACCCGCGTGGTCCTTTTTTATAAGGAAGCCGGAGTGGTTAGGTGTCATGTTGAAGACGACGCAGACATTGCGATGGAATTATGAGTTTTCCCGTGTTTATAAGAGGGGAACGTTTGCGACAGGCAAATACCTGAGCGTACATTGTTTTAAGCGCAGCCCGAATCTACGTCATAATCAGACCAGGATCCCGATCGATCTCCTTCGCGTGGGCTTTACGAATGGCCACGGACGGAGGACGGCGGTCGCCAGAAACCGCGCCAAGCGTTTGCTTCGTGCGGCATTTTCGGTATATGAACCTCGTGTTCTTCTGGGATATGACATTATTTTCCTGATGAAGTCGACCGTGGAACTTCCTACGTATCAGGAAGTGGAGAGAGAACTGGGAAGGCATCTTGAGAAGTTAAACCTTCTAAATGACGGAGAACAGCAATGAAGAAACTGGCGATCAAACTGATCCGGTTTTATCAGAACTCCAGAGGCCCGAATCATATCGGGCACTGTCGTTTTTCGCCTACATGTTCGCAGTATACACTGGAAGCGATCGAGAAATACGGTTTCCTGAGAGGGTCTTGCAAGGGGATCTGGCGCATTCTGCGCTGCAACCCGTTTAGTAAGGGCGGCTATGACCCGCTGAAGTAGAGTAATTAGGAGTTATTTATGCAGTTTATATTTGGACCGATCACGGGACTTCTCGGATGGCTGGCCAGCCTTCTGTATGAGTTTTTCGGCAACTATGGTCTCGCAATCATTTTCCTGACGATCATCGTCCGTGGTCTTACTGTTCCGCTCAATGTCCGCTCCGCGAAGGCAATGATGAAGCAGCAGGCTCTGTCCAACAAGCAGGCTGAGATCAAGAGAAAGTATCCGGATGATAAGCAGAAGCAGCAGGAAGAGCTGCAGAAGCTTTTCCAGGAGAACGGCGCATCCACTCTTGCGGGATGCCTTGTTCCGTTCCTGCCGATCTTCTTCCTGTTCCCGACGTACTATATCGTCCAGCAGCCGCTCCGCTATATCACAGGCGTCAGCAACTCCAACATCAAGGCGCTCGGTGAGCTCCTGAGCATCAAGGGCGTTACCAACGATAACATCACACTGATCAACCGTCTCCACAGCGATGGCGCAGCGATGAGCAAGGCCATCAGCAGCGGAAACATCAAGATGTCCCAGATCCCGGACATGAAGTTCCTGGGTCTGGATCTCGGCAAGAAGCCGACGATCAATTTCAGCACGATCGCAGACCATCCGGAGATCTATCTGCCTCTCCTGATCGTCCCGATCCTCGTTCTTCTCACGACGATCCTTCAGAACATCCTGATCTCGAACCTCAAGCCGGATGCGAAGCAGAAGAGAGAAGATAAGAAGCGTGCCAAGAACAATCCGGCATTCAATGCACCGGAAGAACCCGGCGTCCGCACAGCGAAGATCATGAATATCGTTATGCCGGCTATCATGCTTCTGACCACGTTCGTACTTCCTGCGGCCTTTGGTTTCTACTGGATCATCGGTAACCTGATGGGTATCCTCCAGCAGGTTCTGACCTACTATATGTTCACCAAGCCTTACGAAGAGAAGAAGAAAGAGCTTGAGGAGCAGAAGAGGAACGCTTTCAAGAAGAAGAAAAAGAACCCGGAGCTTGCTATGGCAACTGCCGGAAATGGATCCGGAAAGAAGTCCGGTAAGAAAAAACATTAATATATTCGTACGGAGTGATCTGTACGGCAAGGGAGGTATAGGCAGGCATGGAAAAGACAGTAACCAAGACCGCTAAGACGGAAGAAGAAGCAATTGAACTTGCTCTTTCCGAACTCGGTGTGGAGAAAGATCAGGCTCAGGTAGAAGTACTCGACGAGGGTAAGAGCTTCCTGGGACTGGGTAAGAAAGAAGTCACCGTCCGCGTTACCGCTGAGGTTTCCGACGAGGAAGATGATGGTGATGTATACTACGGCGATGATGAGTCTTTCGAGGGTGATGAGGCCAGTGAGGCAGAAGATGCGGCAGTATCTTTTGTAGCAGAGGTCCTCTCCGGTATCGGCATCCACGGCAAGCTCGATTCTTATCGTGAGGAAGATGTGATCCATATCACAGTTAACGGTCAGGACTGCGGCGCGGCAATCGGCCGTCACGGTGAGACTCTGGATTCCATCGCTTATCTTACAAACCTCGTGGCCAACCGTCACAGCGAAGAGAGACTCCGCGTGATCCTGGACATCGGCGGTTACAGAAAGCATAGAGAAGAAGTTCTGATCAACATGGCGCATAAGGCAGCGAATCAGGTTCTCCGTAACAAGCGTCAGTACGTGCTTGAGCCGATGAACCCGGCGGAGCGCCGCATCGTTCACGCTGAGCTGCAGGGCGTCAAGGGTGTAACGACACACAGTGAAGGCGAAGAGCCGAACAGAAGAGTCGTTGTAACACTGGAGGGCTGAGACCCTTAACCTTGGGGAGGCGATTTGGTCTTGGATAAGCCGTATTGTGCATGTGCTACGCCGCCCGGAGTGAGCGGGATCGCAGTGATCCGCATGGCCGGTACCGGCAGTTCACAGATTGCAGATAAGGTGTTCACGATCCGCCGCACATCATCTGATGTCCGCCTGGTTTCCGATATGCCCGGGTATACTGTGGCGTACGGTACCATCAAGGATCCCGCAAACGGCAAGGTCGTAGACGAAGTCATGCTGACCCGTTTTATCGCACCCCATTCATATACTGGTGAAGATTCGATAGAGATCTCCTGTCACGGTGGACTTACCGTGCGTCAGGAGATCCTTCGCGTTTTACTGGAAAACGGCGCCCGTATGGCAGAGCCCGGCGAGTTTACGAAGAAGGCGTTCCTGGCGGGAAAGATCGACCTTTCCCAGGCGGAAGCGGTCATGGATGTGATCGCCGCCGACTCGGATCTGGCGCTTCGGGCCGCGCAGTCGCAGCTTCAGGGTGCGCTGAAGGATAAGATCCGTGCGCTCTGTGACGATCTTTACAGCAGTATGGCGGTCTTTGAGATGTGGATCGATGAGCCCGATGATGAAGATGCGCTAAAAGCACTTTCCGCCAATACCGAGTCTCTCATCTCTTCAAGAGAAAAGATAAAGGATCTTCTGGATACCTACCGTCAGGGAAGGATCCTGACCGAGCGCATGACCATCGTCATCTGCGGTATTCCGAACAGCGGCAAATCGTCGCTTCTGAATTATCTGAGCGGATATGACAGAGCCATCGTAACCGATGTTCCCGGAACGACCAGAGATACTCTGGAAGTCCAGACCAGTATGGCCGGCGTTCCCGTAAGGCTGATCGATACCGCGGGTATCCGTGAGACGGATGATGTTGTCGAGGCGATCGGTGTGGACCGCGCTACCGGCGCGCTTTCGGAAGCGGATATCGTTCTGTGGCTCGTGTCCTGTGATGAGGACTCTGTCGAAGAATCGATCATGGAGCGGATCATGACGCTTCCTTCGGATACGAAGATCGGGCTTCTGATCAGTAAATCCGATACTGCGGACGATGAAAAGATTTCCGCCAAGAGAGAAATGGTGGAGAAACTGCTTAAGGACAAGTGCTTTTCGAGAAGCCTCGACTTCACGGGAAGTATCTCGGCGAGATCCGGCGAAGGCATCGGGAAGATCGAGGAACTGGTCAGAAAGACCTACGAGCAGCTCGGATCTTCCCATGCACAGGAAGTGCTGCTTACCAACCAGCGCCACTTCGAGCATCTGGCGGCGGCTTCGGAGAAACTGGACAGATGTATCAGCCTCTGCAAGGCAGGCGTCAGCCTGGAAGAGCCCTCGCTCGTGCTCCGCACGGTGCTTGAGGAGCTCGGAGAGATCACCGGTGATTCGGTGAGCGATGCTCTCGTAGATACGATCTTCTCACGTTTCTGCGTGGGAAAATAAGGAGATAGAAGAGAAGATATGGGAAACTGGGAACAGCTGAAAGACAATGCTTTCTGGTATGAAGCGGGAACGTACGACGTGGCGGTGATCGGTGCCGGACACGCCGGATGCGAGGCGGCTTTTGCATGCGCGCACTTAGGACTCTCCACGCTTCTTCTTACCCTGCATCTGGACCAGCTGGCCAATCTTCCCTGTAACCCCAGCATCGGCGGAACCGCCAAAGGACAGCTGGTGCGCGAGATCGATGCGCTCGGCGGCATCATGGGCGAGATGGCGGACCTTTCCGCGATCCAGACCCGTATGCTCAACCGATCCAAAGGTCCGGCAGTGTTTTCACCGCGTGCCCAGATGGACCGTGCCGCATACAGCCGTAAGATGAAGGCGCGTATCGAGAAGGAAGAGAACATTTCCCTGATTCAAGGGGAAGCCGTCGAACTCTTCTGGGAAGAGAAAGACGGAAAGAAGATCTTAAACGGAGTCAGAACAAGGAGCGGCGCGTGCTATCACGTGAAGGCCGCGGTGGTCTGCTCCGGAACATATATGGAATCACGGACCATCCGCGGTGAAGTGATCGTCGAGAGCGGTCCGGACGGGCTTTCCCGCTCGGTCGGCCTTTCCAGAAGTATGGAGGAAGCGGGCATCACGATGCAGCGCTTTAAGACCGGAACACCGGTTCGTGTAAACAGAAGAACGGTCGATACCTCCGTCATGGAGATTCAGCCAGGAGAGCCGGATATGCCGCCGTTTTCCTATAAGAACGGAATGGACGGAATGACTCCGAGAGAAGACCAGGTCCCATGCTATTCTATATGGACCACGCCCGAGACAAGACAGGTCATTACGGAGAATATGGACAGATCCCCGCTCTACAGCGGTGTCATCGAGGGCACGGGACCGAGATACTGCCCGTCAATCGAAGATAAATTCATGCGGTTCCCGGATAAGAGCCGCCACCAGATATTCGTTGAGCCGATGGGCGAAGAGACGGAAGAGCTTTATCTTCAGGGCTTTTCCACCAGCCTTCCCGAGGACGTGCAGGTCAAGATGGTCCACTCGCTTCCTGGCCTTTCAAATGCGCACATCCAGCGCGCGGCTTATGCGATCGAATATGACTGTATCGATCCGACCACAGCGAAGCTTTCGCTCGAGTCGACATGTCTTGAAGGGCTTTTTACCGCAGGTCAGGTCAACGGATCTTCCGGATATGAGGAAGCCGCAGCCCAGGGCCTGATGGCCGGTATCAACGCGGCCCGTAAAGTCCTCGGAAAAGAACCGGTGATCCTCGACCGTTCGCAGGCCTATATCGGCGTGCTGGTCGATGACCTCGTCACCAAGGGTACGAAAGAACCGTACCGCATGATGACCTCCCGCGCGGAATACAGAATCTTCCTGCGACAGGACAATGCGGATATGCGTCTTACGGAGATCGGCCATAAGATCGGCCTGATCGATGATCTGAGATACAGTGCTTTTGAAGAAAAGAGAAAAGCCATCGAGGACGAGAAGGCACGTCTTCGTACGACCTTCCTGCCGCCGTCCGAGAAACTTCACGGGATCCTTAACCGCTGCGGCAGCACGGTGACACAGTCCGGTATCTCGCTCTGCGACCTGATCAGGCGTCCGGAGATCCACTATGCGGATCTGGCCGAGGTGGACGAGAAACGTCCGGAGCTTCCTTCCGCGGTAGTCTTCGCAGTTGAAGTGGATATTAAGTACGAAGGATATCTGGCCCTCGAAGAAGAGCGCATCCGCAAGTTCTCGGTTCTTGAAAATAAGAAGCTTTCACCGGATATTCCCTATGAGAGCATCACGGGATTAAGACTCGAGGCGAGATCGAAGCTCGCACAGAGAAAACCGATTTCACTGGGACAGGCATCCCGTATCTCGGGCGTATCGCCTGCGGATATCGCGGTGCTCCTTGTATATCTGGAAGCGAACAAACGGGAGAAACAGGATGGATAAGAGTAAGCGGGTCAAGCCCGAGATCAAGAAAAAACTGACGGCGGAAGAGAAGAAGTCGATCCGAAGCGCCAGCATGGGAGGTAAAGCGGCTCCGGCAGCTCCGAAGAAGGAACATGAGCCGATCATCACTAGCGAAGAAGATATCTCGAAAGCAAAAGAGATCTCTCCTTTTCTTGCCTCCGGCAGCCAGGATATCGCTGTTCCGCTCTCGGCCGAGAGTATCCGCGCGTTCCAGGTCTATGCGGCGATGCTCAGAAAGTGGAATGAGAAGATGAATCTGACAAACATCGTCGACGATCAGGGCATCGCGATCCGACACTTTATCGATTCTCTGACGCTTGTTTCCTACATCGAGGAAGAAGAGGAGAAGACGGGACGGCGCGATCTGAAGCTTATCGATGTCGGCACCGGCGCAGGCTTTCCCGGAATCCCGCTGAAGGTCTCCATGCCGGAAGTAAATATCACGCTTCTGGATTCCCTGAAAAAACGTATCAACTTCCTTGATGCTGTATGTGAAGCGCTTCAGCTTCAGGGCATCTCCACGATACACAGCCGCGCGGAAGACGGCGCGAAGAATAAGCTGTACCGTGAAAAGTTTGATATCGCGACCGCGAGAGCTGTGGCATCACTTCCGACGCTCTGCGAATACTGCCTTCCGTATGTAAAGGTCGGCGGCATCTTTCTGGCGATGAAGGGCCATGCGGAAGATGAGATCGAGCAGGCGAAGAAGGCGATCGTTACTCTCGGAGGTACGATCGAAGATGTAAAAGAATTCGTGCTTCCGGGCACGGATATGAAGAGAACGATCCTTGTGATCAGGAAGATCCGGCCGACACCGGCCAAGTATCCGAGAGGTCAGGGCAAGGCGGACAAAGAACCGATCGTCTGATTTTCGGAAAACAAAAAAGGCCGTGCACTGCACGGCCTTTTCTTACTCTTGCTTATCGTTCATCCATTCATCCTTACCGGCTGATTACCGATTACTTTTCCGTCCTTGTACTTGCAGTGGTATACGTGGCACTCTATATCCGAACCCTCGTAGACGATCGTTACGATGTAGAGTGTGTTGCTGCTCTCAACATAGCTTATGCTGTAGATCGTCTCGTCCGGATCAAGATCCAGCTGCGGGATCTCGTGATTGCTATTGCTTTCCAGGAACTTTCTGGTGCGGGAATCCTGAATGGCCAGACTCTTGCGGTCGGCGGAAATGCCGAGGATATAATCTCCGATGATTACAGTATCTTCCTCTTCGTAATCGGGGATGAGGATCTCAATATCTCCGCTCTTAAGTGACGGGTCTAATGAGAAACTGTGCTTATTGTTAAGATCACCCTCTGTTTCTGCTGAAGATCTTGTCGTATCCTCCGCTATCTGCTCTGCGGTGGTCGTCTCTTCGTAACTGTCCCACTCTTCGGTGGAAGCTTCGGAAGTAGCCTGCGCTGTTTTTCTACTCGAGTCGCCGAGTATCGAATCGATCTCGGCAGTCACTTCGTTGACTGCACCGTTATGCTCCCTGATCGGAGATTTCTTACCGGATCTCGTACCATCTTCGCTTCCGACCTTAGGAATGAGGAAGAAGATTCCGATTCCGAGGATGAGTACGCATGCGACCGGCACGACCGCACGGATGAACATGGCGCGGCGTGCGGTGCGGCGCGATGACTTCTCCGCTTGGTTTAGGGCCTCCTGTGCCTGCTGGATCCTTGCCGCCTCGATAGCCCGTCGTGTCTTTTCCAGGAGCTCGTCGGATGCCTGGATCGGCTCTAAAGATTTTTTCAGTTCGTCACCTAACATCGTCCTACTCCTTTCCAAAGTCTTTAAGTTTCGCTCTGGCACGCATCAGACGGGAGCGTACAGTGCTCTCTGTGATGCCGAGCTGCTTGGCGATTGCTTCGTTATCCATATCGAAATAGAAACGAAGCAGTATTACATCCTTATATTTTGCCGGCAGCTTCTGGACTGCATCCAGAAGCGGATTGCTGGTATCCATAGCGTCGATCAGACGCTCTTCCACCTGATTGCCCGGAAGCGGCTTGATCCGCTTCTTTTCCTCACTTACCGGCTTCGTCTTATCCAGAAGGTCTCCCATAAAGCTTGTCCGCTTCATGTACGAGGACTTCAGATAATCCAGGCAGACATTTCTGGCGATGGACAGGATCCAGTACTTGATATCGCTGTCCCCGCGGTAGGAATCGGAACGTGTCATGACCTTCACGAACACATCCTGGAAAGCATCCTCGGCCAGACTCTGCTTACGCAAATAGACGTTGCACATACGAAGTACATCGTTGCCGTAAAGTCTGAAAAGCTCTTCCACATCGAGTGGTGGCTTAAAGATGTTCGAGGTTGTACCTTCCATTCCCATAGCGGTTCTTTCTGCCTCACAAATAAGACGAGGCTAAATTCCATTCTGTTGCAATTCCGAAAAGAAAAATGCATATCCAAAACACATGCTTTATTCTATACAAAAATCTTGATTTTGACCACCGAAAAACAACATGTTGTGGTAAAATAGAACAGGTATATATTTTAAATAAAGTATAAAGGAGAAAGACGCATGTCTGATTCTACAAACGAACCACTTTCCGGCAAGGATCTGCGAAAAGCACAGGAAGCCGAAGTGGACGCGATCTTCTGCTCGGAGCAGACCACGATCATCCCTGTCGATCTTGAAAAAGAAATGAAGAAGTCATTCATCGACTATGCGATGAGTGTTATCTCGGACCGTGCACTCCCGGATATCCGCGACGGTCTGAAGCCGGTACACAGAAGAATCCTCTATTCGATGTTCACCCAGGGTTTCACCCCGGACAAGCCGTACCGTAAGTGCGCCACCACGGTAGGTGACGTACTCGGCCGTTTCCATCCGCACGGCGACGCATCCGTTTACGATGCTCTCGTACGTCTTGCACAGGACTTCTCCATGCGCTATATGCTGGTCGAGGGCCATGGTAACTTCGGTTCCATGGACGGTGACCCGCCGGCTGCTTACCGTTATACGGAGGCAAGACTGCAGAAGGTAGCGATGGAGATGATGAGCGACATCAACAAGGGTACTGTTGATTTCCGCCCGAACTTCGACGAGCACGATGTAGAGCCTGTTGCTCTTCCGTCCCGTTTCCCGAACCTTCTGGTCAACGGTTCCGTCGGTATCGCCGTAGGTATGGCGACCAACATCCCGCCGCACAACATGGGCGAGGTCATCGACGGTGTTGTTATGCTCCTGGATAATCCGGAAGCAACTATCGATGATCTGATGACCGTGGTAAAAGGACCTGACTTCCCGACAGGTGGTATGATCCTCGGACGCCGCGGTATCTCCGATACATACAGAACAGGTAAGGGCCGTATCGTTGTCCGTGCCCATACCGATATCGAAGTCATGAGCAACGGCCGTGCGAGAATCATCGTGCACGATCTGCCGTACATGGTCAATAAGGCCCGTCTCATCGAGCGTATCGCCGAGCTCGTTAAGGAGAAGAAGATCGAGGGTATCTCCGATATCCGTGATGAGTCCGACCGTAACGAGAAGGTACGTATCGTCATCGAGCTCCGCCGTGATGCGAACGCGAACGTCGTTCTCAATCAGCTCTATAAGAACTCCCAGATCCAGGATGCGTTCTGCGCGAATATGCTCGCGCTCGTTCCGGATTCTGAGGGCCGCCTCGAGCCGAAGACCATCAACCTGATGGATGCACTCACATATTACATCGCTCACCAGGAAGACGTTGTTCTCCGCCGTACCAAGTACGATCTGGAAAAAGCACTTGCCCGTAAGCACATTGTTGAGGGCCTCCTGATTGCGATTGACAATATCGACGAGGTCATCTCGATCATCCGTTCTTCCAGAACTGAGGATCAGGCGAAGCAGAGACTGTGCGAGAGATTCGGATTCTCTGACAAGCAGGCCCAGCATATCGTCGATATGCGTCTCGGCCGTCTGACCGGTCTCGAGAGAGAGAAGCTCGAAGCTGAGTCCAGAGAACTTGATGAGCGTATCGCTTACTTTAAGAACGTTATCGAAGACGAATCACTTCTCCGTCAGGTCATCAAGACCGAGATCCTTGAGATCAAGAAGAAGTACTATGAAGACAGAAGAACAGAGATCGGACCGCCGGATGAGGACGAGATCGACGATGAGTCCCTCATTCAGGAAGAGCAGATCGTTATCACACTTACACACCTGGGTTACGTGAAGCGCTGCCCGATCGATACATACAGAAGCCAGCATCGTGGCGGCCGCGGTATTTCCGGTCTGGCGACACACGAAGAGGACTATGTCACGAAGATCATCACATCTTCGACTCATGACTTCCTCCTGTGCTTCACGAACAGAGGACGCGTATTCCGCATGAAGGGCTATCAGGTTCCGGAGGCCGGCCGTTCCGCGAAGGGTACAGCCGTAGTCAATCTCCTTCAGCTTGAAGCAGATGAGAAGATCAGAACGATCATCCCGATCAAGGATTTCGAGTCCGGTGCATTCCTGACGATGGCTACCCGTGAGGGTGTCATCAAGAAGACACCTCTTTCGGATTACTCCCGTATCAACCGTTCCGGTCTGATCGCGATCAACATCCGTGAGGATGACGAGCTTGTCGGCGTTCATATGACCGATGGCCAGCAGGAGATCGTTCTCGTAACGAAGACCGGTATGTCGATCCGCTTCGACGAGAATGGTGTCAGAAGTACCGGCCGTAATACCATGGGTGTTAAGGGTATCACACTCCGTGAAGGTGACGAGGTCATCGGCATGGCACCTGTTGTCGAGAACAGAAACCTCCTCGTTGTTGCTGAGAAGGGCTTCGGTAAGAGAACCGAGATGGAAGAGTACCGTGTACAGTCCCGCGGCGGTAAGGGTCTGATGACCTACCGTGTCTCTGAGAAGACTGGACCGCTGGTACGCGCGCTCCTGGTCGACGATGACAAGGATATCCTGATCATCAACAATGACGGTATCGTGATCCGTCTGTGGGCCAAGGAGATCCCTACTCTGTCCCGTGTTACTCAGGGTGTTACCCTCATGAGATCCAAGAACAGCACGATCGTTGACGTGGCGATCGTTGATCACGAAGAGGAAGAAGAAACCGAGACGATTCCGGAGGATGCGGAAGTACTGGTTGAGAGCGGTACTGAGGAGCTTCTTAAGAGAGCTGAGGAGCAGGCTGCAGAAGAAGCGGCTCAGGCCCAGGAAGTAACTGCTTCGGAAGAATCCGGCGAGGAGAGTACGAACGCATGATACGAAAAGAACGTCTTACTTCTTCACGATCTGCAGCAGTGATGCGTCACGGCCGGTGGCAGAGCTTACTGTCTCTGCTTCTGGTTGCGATGGTCGCACTCTGCGTACTTCCGATCAGGGACCTTCGCGCCATTGAGCCGGAGACCACTCCTGCCGGAAATGAGCAGGTAGTCGCGGGATCTTCCGAGACGAGTGAAGATGTTGACTTTAACTCTAAGGGCGTAGGCCAGATGGAGATGGAGCTTCCGGCTCTTGATAAGGTACAGTGCGCCTCGTATTTCTGCTACGACAGAACAACAAAGCAGGTCCTGCTGGCGAAGGATGAGAATAAGAAGATCTACCCGGCCAGCATGACGAAGATCATGACACTGGCACTGGCGATGGAATATCTCGATCCGATGGAGAAGATCACTGTCAGTAAGACAGCCATGGATGCGACGACACCGAACTCCACCATGATGGGCGTCGTTGTCGGCGAAGAGATCGAAGCGAATGAACTGTATTTCGGATTAATGCTTCCTTCGGGAAATGACGCCGCAAACGTTCTGGCCGAAGAGATCGCCAAGCACTATAACGCAGCCAAGGGCGCTCTTCCGACGACAACACCGGCACCGACAACAGACGGTTCTGCTCCGAAGACGGAAGACCCGAATACTTTCTCCCTGATCGGACAGTTTGCGTATATCTCCAATATGAAGGTCCGTGCGCTGGGGCTTACAAATACACACTTTGTAAATCCGAACGGCCTTCAGAATGAGAATCATTATACGACCGCGCACGATCTTTCCATGATCTTCGACTATGCGCTGAACTTCGAGGATTTCTGTACGGTCATCCATTCTCCGACGCATTTTTTTAAGGCGGATAACAAGCATCCTTTTGACGGATGGAAAGTCGTTAAGAATACCAATAACCTTCTTACCGACCCGTGGATGCTCGGCGAGGACAGCCACTGCGCAGAAGTATACGGCGGAAAGACCGGTACGACGAAGGCTGCGGGAACAGGTATGACCCTTCTGACGATCAATGAGAACGGCCACGAGATCATTACCTGTGTATGCGGCATCCCGTATGATCTGGCAGACCGCCAGACGGTATATGTAGCAACGGTTGTAAGAGAAGCGAATATCCGCTGCTGGGAGTCTGATCCGACACACCGTATCGATGGTAATGTTATTGATAACCGCGCTTACAATGCACCTGATGCGATGGGTCCTTCCGGCACCAGAGCTGATGTAACAGTCTCCGGGCAGGAGTCTGATGCTACGACGGAATCGATGGAGCCTTCAGAGACAACACTTGCACCTACTACAGATGCAACTGTTGTGACACCTGAGCCGCAGGCAGAGAAGAAGAACTTCATGGAGAAGCATCCGGTCCTGGTCATTGTACTTGTCGTTCTCGCGACAATCGTCGTCGGACTGATCGTACTGACTACCGTCTCTGTAGCACGTGCCAAGAGAAGAAGAAAGAGAATGGGCGTTCGTAAGGTCCGTTTCTGATATCACAGACTAATAAAGAGAAAGAAGATCCTCCCGGAGTCTCAGACAATATGCTGACGCATAACTCGCTCCGGGAGGATTTCTTTTATTCCCGTCTGTGTCCTGTTGCCTCGTTTGTTGGCGAATATGCCCTTGAATAGTCAACACTTTCGCCAATATAGCTTTTTTCAGCTCATATTGCCTCACTTGTTGGCGAATTGATCCTGTAATCGTCAACAATATCGTCAACAAGGAAAGGGGTTGTCTCATTTCTGAGACAACCCCTTGTGATTTCTTTTTCCCTTGCTTATTCTTTCCTCTGCATTCCTGCCTGAGGAAAAACGCTTATCAGAGATCCTTCACCTCAGCGAGGATCTTCTTAACGGACTCTGCAGAAGCCTGCAGGAAGCGGAGTTCCTGAGGATCGAGGTCCAGCTCGAGTACTTTCTCAACACCGTCAGCACCGATGATCGTAGGAACGTTAGTAGCAACGTCCTGGATGCCGTATTCACCGCAAAGAACGGAACCTACGGTACGGATCGTGTTCTCACCCTTGAGGAGAGACTTGGCGATAGTGGAAACGGAAACGGCGATACCGTCAAATGTAGCACCCTTCAGCTTAATAACTTCAGCACCGGAGAAACGAGTCTTTTCTGCAATCTCGATGCGGTCAGCCTGCGTGAACGGGATACCTGTTGTCTTGGAATAATCGTCGATGGAAAGACCGGCGATGTTTGTGGCACTCCATGCAGGGAGCTGGGAATCACCATGCTCACCGATGATGTAACCGTGTACGTTACGTACGTCGATATCTAATTTCTGGGAGATGAGGATACGGAAGCGTGCGCTGTCAAGTACTGTACCGGAACCGATGACTCTGTTTCTCGGAAGACCGGACCACTTCGCTACCATGTAGGTAAGAACGTCTACCGGATTGGAAACTACGAGGATGTTACCTGTGGTGTAGTGTTCCATGATGCTCTCTGTGATCTTCTTAGCAAGACCAACGTTCTTCTTTGCAAGATCGAGACGTGTCTCGCCCGGCTTTCTCGGAATACCTGCTGTGATAATGATCAGATCGCAATCCTTAACATCAGAGTAATCACCGGCATAGATGTCCATCTGACCGAGGAAGGGAAGACCGTGGCTGATATCCAGCGCCTCACCCTTTGCCTTGTCCTGGTTGACATCGATCAGAACCAGCTCGGTGCACAGCTGCTGGATAGCCATCGCGAATGCGATAGAAGAACCGACAGCACCGGCGCCGATAATCGCTACTTTAGAACCATGTTTAATCTTCATTTTCGTACCAACTCCCAAAATACTTCTTTGTATTCACCTTATTCCGAAAGTGAAAGGAGCGTGTCATGTCAGCATGACAAAACCACCCACTCGAAAAACTGGCAAGCGTATTTTAATATGAAACATTCCTGATGACAACGGCAAAAAACCAAAAAGCATTATATGCATAAAAGCACCTTAAAAAATGCATTTTTAGATATGTAAAAAGCATACGAAAATTAAATATGCTAGTATGCAAGTTAATACGTCAACTGTTGACTCGCGTTCCGGATGGGTGTATTTTTGGTTTCCGGGATCTATGAGAATAGAACTTTTCCACCCTTATTACTATAAAGGAAATATATGGAAAAACTTGTTTGAAAAAATCTCAAAAAAGGTGTTGACACACCCCAGAACCCGTGATACTATAATTGAGCGCTTCGCGAGAGCGGGGCACGGACGGACCTTGAAAATTGAATAGAAGAGCAGAAAGTAATTACTACTTTATATACGAGCCAATAGTTCAATTCATAGAGTTGAAAACAAAGTAAACAAAGAGCCAAACGGCTCTCAAAGATTTTTTTGAGAGTTTGATCCTGGCTCAGGATGAACGCTGGCGGCGTGCCTAACACATGCAAGTCGAGCGGAGTTATGAGAGGTGCTTGCACCACTTTTAACTTAGCTGCGGACGGGTGAGT
>JAEEGJ010002979.1_pt1 | contig 71832 bp, 59 predicted proteins | sample 8958761 | NCBI WGS metagenome assembly JAEEGJ01 (sample SAMN16246546, study PRJNA631951) | gut metagenome | biome: gut microbiome; feature: rumen; material: RS-attached | host: Bos | place: Iran: Karaj | collected 2018-10 | reverse complement strand
GCTTTTTGATTCTCGCGAGGGCGTTCTCAAAGAGATCGTGATCGGGCACGCTGTCGAAGGTGAGGCGGCGGCTGTTCCGGTAGAAGGGATCCTGCCCGCTGCTCAGCTCATTGAAGCCCGCGTTGGCATAGAGCGTGTCGATGCCGGCGATGCTCTTCGAGGAGTACATCATGGTCGTGTAGTAGCCCTCGCGCCTGAAGTCCCTGATGACGGTGCTCTTAAGATATTCCTTGTCGGTGTAGCCGCGCGCCGAGTTGATGTAGGGGAGGCCGGTGAGGACCGTGAATGTGGCGACCGCGGTGTTGTAGCCGTTCGAGTGGTGGTTGGTGAAGGCAAGTGACTCCTCCGCGATCCTGTCGATCCTCGGGGTGCCGTCAGAGAGCCCGCCGAAAAATTTGCTCTGGTACGAGGAGAGTGACTCGGTGAGGATTATTATTACATTCCTATGGGCGCCTAGGCCCTTCTCCATGGTGAGCGAGGGCACCGGTCCCGGGGCTTTGGTGAAGGGCTTCAGGTAGTTCCGCTTCGCCCCGGCTCCCGAGACCTCGAGAATGTTCTTGAATTTTGCGTCGAAGATCGAGGAGTTGCCGCTGTCTATGATCCAGAGGAGCGGCATGGCAGCGATGAGGGCGGAGCCCGTGAGGAGGACTGTGTACCTGAATTTCCGGTAGTTTGTCTTTCCGGCGGCGTTCCCGCGCCTTACCGCGGTGATGACCGCAAGTGTGGTTATGACAGCGAAGAGGAGAGTCAGGATGCCGAATTCGCGCCTGAAGAAGTGGATGACGATGTCGGAGGAGTCAGCGAGTCCGTCCGTGAAGCTGAGGACCTCGGAGATGATGACCCGCGCGTTGAGCTCGCGCATGACCACAAAGTCGGAGATGACAAGGCCGGAGAAGACGGCGAGGACGAGGATCAGGAGGAGCCGCAGGACCTTCTGGCGCAGCAGGTAGATGGCAAGTAGGCAGAGCATCACGATGAGATACACCGGGTACTGGTGCACCGACATGTGCATAAAGCCCCCGGGCTGATCCGCGATTCTCTGGTAGGTTGTAGTCACGCGGAAGGCGAAGACCGCCTGCACGGCGATCCAGAATGAGAGCGACACAAGGACTGAGTCAAGGATGAAGTCGCGCATCAGGCGCTTGTCAGGGGCTGTCCCCTCGGTGCCGCGCCGGCAGGCGAGGTACGCGAGGAATCCCGCGGTGAGGAGCACAAAGGCGCCGTAGAGGAAGAGCTTGAGCTCATAGAGATGATCGGAGAGCCCCTTCACGCCCTCGATTGTCGCCCGGCCGTGGCGGGCGGCGGTGTAGGTCTGAAGCTCGGTCCCGGTGCAGGTGTGCCGGTCCATGTCGGTCCAGACCATGTCATCGCAGAGAGTGAGGAGCGGGACTCCGTCAAGCTTCAGATCGGTCATCGAAAGCCTTGCGGTGGAATTTGGCTCAAAACGGAAGCGGCTTATATATGGTGCGTCTAGCGTGATGCTTATGTGTACTGGATCGTTCCCGACGTCAACGCGCTTCTCGGATGATTTCGAACTGGAGAAGGCGTCGTTGTCGTGGAGAGTGTACCAGGCGGTGAAGTTCGCGGTGGTCTCTCGGTCAGCTGTCACATCGAAAGATAACGTGTACGATGAGGCGAGAATGTGAGGGGCGAGGGCCGCGGCCGGGATGAGAACCAGCGCGTAGATCTTGAGCGAGCGCAGCGAGAAGGCAAGGAGCACATAGCGGCGGAGCCTGAAGAAGAGCTGGCGCCTCGCGATGGCTTTGCAGGCAATGAAGAGGACCTGCGGGGTGATGACCGTTATGACAAAGAGGAGGAAGAGAACAGCCTTGGTCTGCTCTGTGAAGCGGCCCTTGTCGATGGTGAGGCCGCTGATGGTTACGGTGCTGCTGCCTTTGTCTGCGCGGATGATGCCGCCTTTGGCTTTCTCCTCGCCGATGGAGAGGTATTCGCTGCCGGAAAGCTCTTTGCCGTCGATCCGGAAATCGCGGAGAAGGACTGGTTTCTCGGCCTTTATTGTCAGGGTTATGGTGTCAGCCTCACGGACCGGAAGTGTTATTTCAATCTCTGTTGGATCAGCGCTGAGGTTGATGAGGCGGGTGCTCTTCATGCCGCCGGAGGATAACTCGAACTGGCAGGAGTTCAGTGAGTCAGACGAGCCGGTGAAGCTGAGCTTGGTGGCGCTGCCGCCAGTCAGCATCAGGATGACTGCGATGATAAGAGCCGCGAAGACCTCAAGGAGATAAAAGGGCAACACGAGCTGGCGGAGGAGGTTCCCGGAGGAGACCTCGGGATCCCTCTCAGGGGCTGCGGTTTCTGGGGTAACGGTTGAAGCGGTTGCGGTTTCTGTGGTGTTTCCCGCTTTCTTCCGGTCTTTCTTTTTCATTGGGCTGACGGGTGACTGGTGCATGACGAAAATTGGGCCAAATTATAGCACCTGCATTTATTGGGCTCTGAGGTATTTTCAGGCTGGTGTCTAATGATGGTGTATCTGATGTTCCACGTGGAACATATGCAGGTGATTTTCAAACCGTACTGGCAGTGGCAGAACGGCAGCTCGGAGGGGCATGGAATCGGGCTCTCACTCGTGAAGCGAATCTGTGAGCGCCGGCACTGGACGCCCAGCGCCTCGATCGCTCCGGGGAATGGTTCGTTTTTGCCGTGAGGTTCACTCCAGTGAGTGAGGTGCACGAGGCCCTGGCCTAGCGCACGGTCTCATACTGGTCGGGCCTTTCACATCCTTAAGCGCTGTGCGGTGTGCTGGAGGCAGTGTCTCGTCATCGACAGGCCCTGAGGCCATGTCCTTTGGCAGCAGATCCCGCGCGTTTACTTCTTTTATCCCGGTGGCCGCGCCCTTGGAGCCTTACTGTCCGTCAATCCACAGAGATGAGACACCGGCGCGCTGCATGAGCGATGGGAGCTGCTCCTCGCTCAGGATTCGATCTCGATCATAGTCGTTGTGCCCGACCTCAGAGAAGATGCAGGGGACGGAGACCGCCGTTGAGGTGCCGTAGGATGTGATATTGGGAAGTTTACAAGGTCCTTCTCGTCGCGGAGGCGCGGCGTGGTGTCGCGTGTGTAGCCGTCGAGACCACAGTTTGCGGCGCGGACAGTCTCGCCGACAACAGTGATTACGACTACAGGACGGCCGGAGGTGCGTGCGGGAAGGAGTTTAGGAGATGGATCAACGATTCTGCGCTCCTTAACTGCGGCTAACGATCCGTCTGAGGTTACAGTGCGGACAAAGGAGGAAATGACATTCTGCGGCAGGATGAAATAGCGGGCCTCATGATAATTGCAAATGTAGATGGCGACAGAGCTGTAGTCTGTCATGAGGGCGGCGCCTCCGGCAATGAGCGCAGTCAGAGCCCAAAGCAGCAGGCCGATACGGGAGCGGATGCTCAGGGCCTTGGGTATACGGCGCAGGGCAACCCAGACGGGCGGCAGAGCGCAGATGATGAAGTAGACAAGGAGACGCGGGCTCATGAGGCCCATTGCCTCGCCTGAGTCAGTCTCAAGAGCGTACCGGATCATGTCCGGAGTCATCGTAGCGTGATAAATTTCAGAGAACGCGAAGCCGCCGGCTGCGATGATGCTGAAGAGGGCAAGGAGCCACCTGGCAATCGCTCCGGGGAGCAGAGCGGTCAGGATCATCATCAGGGCAGCATAGGCGCCGAGGAGGCAGATGCCGTACGCAAATGCAATGCGTACGGCTGTTGCGGTATCGATGCCTGACAAAGATTCCTGCCAGAATGGCAGGGATGCCACTGTTGTCCACCAGGCGGTGATAATGACACACTAGCGCGCGGCCCGGCCGGCTGTCCAGGTTTTGAGAGCGGCTTTTTCTTCAGTTATGGCTGCAGGAGCCGATGCTGTTTCTTTGGTTTTCTTTGCTTTGGGATGCCAGTTGATCTGCTTCAGGAGCGGCATCACGGGAGTCCGGAAGGCGCAGATTACGAAGTCCAAAGCTCCAGCCGCAACAACATGCGAGAAGAAGTGCGCGCCGCGGCACACCTGGGCAATGTCGAAAAATGTGCCGAGGATTGCGACTGTTATCAGGGCAATTTTGGCTGCTCTGGGCTTTCTTTCTCTAAGCGCAAAGTAGACGGCGAAAAGACTGTAGGCAGTGCCGGCAAAGCAGCTTGGCCAGCACTTGCCGTGGAAGTTCATGGAAAACAGATTGCTGGCGGGCGTCGAAAGCGGCTCGGTGCCGCCGAAATAGAGTGTGTCCTAGGGGGAGGCTACGCCGGAGAGGGCTCTGATCGCGCCATTTGCGATGAGGCTGAACGCGATGGCGAGGATAGTCCAGAGGGCTACAGGAGAGGTAGCACGATATTCAGGATATTTTGATCTGAAGCCACGGATGGTCAGAAAAATACACCAGAGCAGGACGAAAACGGTGAGAATTTTGCCTGAGTTGTGGAGCCTCTCGATGAAAGGAATTCCTTTCCAACTGAAGTCACGGCTAGGAGCGTAAAAGAAATTCTCAAGCCAGAGATCGACGTTATGGAAAGGCAGTATGGCAATGGCAAGGAAAACGAGCAGAGCGACCGCTGCGGCTTTGCCGGTTCCGGTCTGTAGAAAAGCTTTAATTCTGAGAGAAAAATGAACGCCGCTGATTGAGACTGCAGCTGAGTGTATGCGTGCTGAGAGCATGATTAACTCCTTCCCAAATTTTTGGAAGGGAATATGGAGATCAGGATGTTAGTGGAATGTCAGTGCAACGTCAGAAATGCGTCAGAAAGTGAAATTTAGGATGGCTGGATGGAAGATTTGTGACTGATGAGGTCATACTGAGTCATCTTCAGCGATTGAGAACTGCAATTTTTCTGTCATCTTATTAAGATTTACTGAAAGTAATTTACCTGTTGAAAGAATAAGTATTGACAAACGACTTTTTATAAAGTACGATGATTTCTGTCATACAAATATACAAAAAGCCAGTTCCAGATATTGCAGCGCTTTCAACTGCAGATAGAATTGTCTGAAGGATTTATATACGCGAAGCGTGCACTTGGTGACCATGCTGAATTTGGGATACAGACAATGGTGAAAATCAATCTTAAGGAGAGGACTTCACTGAACATCCAGCTGATGTGCCGTATCCATATTTTTCGGAATGGCAGGGAGATTTGAATGAACAACAGTCAGGAAGTAACTCCGAAGGAGCTTAAAACCATCCTGCCATCAAAACGCTCATATATCTACTATTTGGAAAAATGCAGCGTGCTACAGAAAGACGGCCGGATTGTCTACCTGACGTCTGATGCGAACAGGAAAGACTATTACAACATTCCTATTGCCAACACGACAATTCTCCTCCTGGGGATGGGCACCAGCATCACGCAGAATGCCGTTCGCATGCTCTCTTCTGCTGGCGTGCCCATCGGGTTCTGCGGCACCGGCGGAACACCGCTTCTTGCTGGCTCTGAGCCTGATATGCCGGACTGGATGCTTCCACAAAGCGAGTACCGCATCACGAAGTACATGCAGGGCTGGGTGCACTTTTGGTTTGACGATGAGAAGCGCTTGGAGGCTGCCAAGATTTTCCAGCAGGAGCGCATCGCCTTCCTTCAGGATGTCTGGAAGCGTGATTCTCTGCTGCAGCAGTACGGGTTCTCGCCGGAGGAGAATGACATTGCCGAGGCCTGCCGCAGGTACAGCGCTTCCATCATCAGCGTAACAAATGTCACTAACCTGCTTCTTGCAGAGGCCGCTTTCACGAAGCAGCTGTATAAAGCGGCGGCAGATCGTACGGATATGAGCGGCTTTTCGAGGGACTGCAATGGAAAGGATCCTGTCAATCGTTTCCTGACGCACGGCAACTACTTAGCTTACGGACTGGGCACTTCCTGCCGCTGGGTTCTCGGCCTCAGTGACGCCTTCCCTGTCATGCACGGTAAAACCCGCAGGGGAGGCCTGGTTTTCGATATCGCTGACCTGATCAAGGACATTCTGGTCCTGCCGTTCGCCTTTATTTCAGCAGAGCGGGGAATGACACAGCAGGAGTTCCGTGAGGATGAAATACAGAGGTTTGCTGACTATGACGCACTCGATCATATGTTTGATGTGGTGGAATCGGTTGCGTTGAAATGGCCGTGGGAAGACAACAAGGGAGTAGATGATCATGCTGGCAATCTTTACGTCGATGAGCTTGAAAAGGGCGCGTAAGACAACCTGCGGAGTGCTTGATCAGTTTGCTCCCCGCATAGGAGCCGATGTCTGGCAGGCAAATCTGACAGAGGCGGCCATCGAGACTGTCCGCAAGGCATTGAGGCGGAGTGCGTCAAAAGACACTTCCGTTGCCTGTTTCTGCCTGCGTACCCGCCATTCGCTGCAGCTTCAGTGGATTGTGGGAAACCGCAGACATTTCTCCCCTGAAGGACATGTGGCTGTCGCGAGCACCTCAGCAGGCAGGTTCAGCTATACCGATTCATGCTCCATGGAGTTTCTGCCGGTCATGCGCCCCCTGGTGCAGCTGGCTGCGCTCCTTCATGACATAGGTAAGAGCAACAAAGAGTTCCAGACCTTCCTTGGCAACCGGGCAAAGCCTGATTCCATTCGCCACGAGTGGCTCTCAGGGCTCCTGTTTGCTGTTTTCGTAAACAGGGCAGGCAAAACAGACAAGGAGTGGCTGCAGGCCCTGCAGAACGGGCATATTCAGCTGAAGGATCTTCCTGACGGCATCGGCGGACTCGGCAAACATCCTTTCAGGAACCTGCCGCCTGCGGCGTCAGCGCTTCTGTGGCTAATCATCTCACATCACAGACTTCCGTCTTTATCTGGCAGTGAGAAGGACAAAAACGGCGGAGACAATGATTACATGGATATGGAGCGTCTCAGCCATGTTCCTGGCATGCCTGAAATGCTTGGGAAGCTCCGTTCCGGATGGGGCTATGAAAAAGCGGATTTTCAGGACGGAAAGCTGCCGTCATCATTTTTGCTTGGCCCTCTGGAGAAGTCTGAGTCATACACAGGTGCGCTGCGCTCAGCCGCGTCAGAGCTTGAGCGGCAGCTCCCGCTCCTTGAAAAGATTTTGAAGCTTCCGGCATTGCGCTTGGCCCTCATCTATTGCCGTGCCGCACTGATGCTCGGCGACTATGAATGCTCGTCCAGGCGCCTGGATAAGGAGAATTTCCCGACAGAAAGGAAGAAAGGAGTTCCGTACGCCAATACACGCAGGTATACAGCTCCTGACGGAACAGAACAGAGCACTCTTAACCAGACGCTTGAGGAGCATCTTCTTGGAGTTGAAAAGGCTGCCAGAAGGGCTATCTCGTTCAGTCACTTCGTGATCAACGGAAACCGTGCCTACGACAGCCATATCCTCAGCCACCGCAGCCCGCGCATGTTTGAATGGCAGGACAAGGCCGCTGATAAATTCTGTGAGGCCTGTGAGGCAGAAGATGCGCTTCCGGAACTCCGGCCTGGCTGCTTTATCGTGAACATGGCAAGCACCGGCTGCGGGAAGACCATCGCAAACGCAAAAATCATGCGCGCACTTTCAAAGGACGGCTCACTCCGTTTTTCCGTGCTTTTCAATTTAAAGTCTCTGACGCTGCAGACGGGGGATGTGTACCGTGATCAGCTTGGACTCACCGAAGACGACTGCACTGTTTCCATCGGCTCTCGCGCTATGAAGGAGCTGCATGAGCGGGACAGGTCGCGGGGGGATGAAGAAAACTGGTGGAAAGGTGACAGCCTTTATCCTTCTGCAGGCGGGTTTTATCCGCAGTGGATTGATGAGGAAACGACTGATGATGAGGAGGATTCTGAACCTACTAAGGACAGAGAAAGCGACACCGCAGCCAATGATAAATCTCCTATAGCCGTCCTGTTCAGGGACAGGCCTGATGCCGGGAGAGAATTCCGCGCCCGCCTAGAAACGCCGATCTTCATCGCCCCGATTGACTATATGATGCCGGCGACAGACTCCTGCACAGGCGGCCACTATCTCCTGCCGCTCCTTCGCATGATGTCGTCAGACATAATCCTCGATGAGGTTGATGACTACTCACCAGATGACCTTCTTGCGGTCAGCCGCCTTGTGCATCTTGCCGGGTGTTTCGGCCGCAATGTTGTCCTGAGCTCTGCAACCATGCCTCCGGGACTTGTCAGGGGGCTCGCTAAGGCATATGCACAGGGCTACGGCATTTACCAGAGCTTTTTCCAGACCGAACGCCCCCTTGTTTTCGGCTGGTGCGATGAATTCCACGCAGCGGCAGTCCGTGTACCCGACGGAGGTGCGGAAAGCCTGCGTAAGTTCGAGAAGGAGCACAAAGCCTTTGTCGGGAGGAGGGTGAGAGGACTTGCAAAAAAGAACATAGTCCGCAAGGCGAAGATTTGGCCTGTTGCCGAAGAGGCTGTCCTAACCCATGACTGTGGGGCATATCTCAGGGGATATCTTGATGCCTCGCTCTGGCTGCATGAGCACCACAAAATACAGTACGGAAGCACGGGCAAGTCATATTCCATAGGGTGCATCAGGGTTTCGCACATAACGTTCTGCGCAATCCTTATGCATTACCTTGCCCATGCCGATGTGCCGGATGATACAGAGATCAGGCTCCTTATATATCACAGCAACCAGACCACCCTGTTGCGGCACGAGGAAGAGCAGTACCTTGACAGTGTGCTTCACCGCAGAAAGAAGCCCGGGCAGGCGGAACTGCCGAACAGCCAGGATATGCGCGACATCATCGAGAGGTCCGATAAGAAGAATATGCTGTTCATTCTCATAGCGACTCCGGTCGAGGAGGTTGGACGGGATCATGACTTTGACTGGGCAGTAATCGAGCCGAGCTCTTACCGGTCTGTTATTCAGATGGCAGGGCGCATCCTGCGCCACCGGCAGCCTTCAGCCAGTGTGACTGAGCCGAACATCGCGATCATGGAGCTGAGCCATAAAGGATTCAAGGAGCCTGACAGCGATAAGGCGATTTTCTGCCGTCCGGGGCCTGAAATTGACAGGCGGCATGTCCTTGATACACATGATGCGGAGAAGCTTATCTCCACAGCAGAACTCGACAGGGTTGACAGCACTCCGCGTATTGAGGAGCCTGAGAAAATCGATGACAGGAATTCATTTGTCGGGCTGGAGCACCGGGTATCTCAGGAATTTGCCGGCAGGTGGGAGCATGCAGCTGATGCAATAGACGGCTGGACGTCACCTGACTCTTTCTTTTTTCTCTCTGGTTTTGTTCAGGAACTTCATCCGTTTCGCGATCAGAGCGGGCGTGAGATTGATATCTATCCAAGACATGTATCAGGCACAGTGGGGACATACGATCTGTGCTCAGTTGAAGATGATTCAAGACAAATCTTGCACGGGCAACTCGATGATGACCCACTGACTGAAATCCCTGAAAACAGGCTGTGGCTTAAAAGGAGCTTCAGTGATTCACTTGAAAGGCTTGCCGAAGAGAAGATTGAGAGCGGTGATCTGACGGCAAGCTCACAGACAGGCGAGCTTACGGATGAGGACTGGTGGAGGCTTGAAAGGAAATACGGGGTCATACCATCGTGGCTGCAGTATGAGGATGGCAATCATGCATCGGACGATTTTGGACTGTTTCATGCGGATGACAGAACCAGGCGCGAATGGTTCATTTTTGAAGGAGCGAATAAGAAATGAAGAAAGATGACAAAGAACGGGAACGTGAAATAAAGAAAGCACGGGAAAATACCGTGAAGAGCATCGACAAGATTATGGATCCTAAAAGGAAAATCGGAGGATGCTTTCTTGCAACCCATGTTGCGAAATTTTCAGATTCAACTATACCGGCAGATGTCGCGTGGTATTGCGATGAGCCAAAGCAGCCTGACATGCCTTACCTTTCTTACCTCTCGGTCAGGACAGATGATATTGACGGCATATACGGCACGGCGGCAAACATGTCGGCAGTAAAACTGCTTTGCACTGCTTCCGGCAGGGCCTGGTGTGCGGATGACAATGAGCAGCTCCAGGCACACCTGCAGAAAGACGATGATCTCGCAAAGGAGATATTCGGCTCAGGATCTGAGCCTTATGAGGCAGTCCGCAGCGCGCTTCTTTCCATACCCAAATGCCCGCCGCCTGATAAAACATCAGACAGGCTCAGCCAGGTGTACTTTCCTGTCGGGAATGGCAAGTACCATCTGCTTTCTGTGCTTCCTTCATCTGTAGTCATGAATGAAATAGGCAGGCGGTATCAGAACATTTCCCGCCTTAATGCTGAGGCGCGCGAAAAAGGAGGGCAGTATTCAATTCTTAACGATACTGTTCCGCTTAAGTTCGGCGGGAGCAAGCCACAGAATGTAAGCGCAATAAACTCATGCGCGCCGGGGACAGGCTTCCCGGCATTATGCGGCACTGCTCCGAGTTTTCGTCAGCGTACAGGTGTCAGCCTGCTTCGCGGTGATTTCTTCCGACACTGTTATTACACAGCAAAACTCAAAGATGACTTTGTCAGGTTCTTCAGGGCGTTTGCCAGCAAAGACAAGATGAAATGCCTTGAGGCGCGTGATCACATCTTTGATTCTTACATTGAGGAGATTTATCAGCTGCGGAGCCTCGAGCCGCACTGGTCTGACCGAGAAGACATTCATCTTGATGTGCCCGAGCAGCATCTTTTTGACACAGGGTATGAAGAGATGCTGGAAAAAGCAGATTTAGATTATTTCGGCGAGCGTGCACAGGCCTTTGCCCGCAGACTTTCAGACCGCATTTTGGATAAAAAAGAGTCGTCTTTCAATGCTGATGATGCCTATCGGCTCATCGGATGGCCTTTTATAAAAGAGCTCAGGCTCTGCTTCGCATAAGGAGGTGATATTTTGGACAGGCAATTTATTGTTATTCCGCATATCAGAGTAACAGGAGCAAATGCGCTGAATTCCCTGTATTCCGCGGGTTTCCCTGCCATGACTGCTTTCCTTGGCTTCGGGCATACGCTTGAGCGGAATATCCATGGGCTTCAGGTTACAGGCGTCGGCGTTGTTGTACACCAGTCCGAATTTCAGGCTGTAAGAGACGGCTATTCACGCACATGGGCCCTGAAAGCAAAGAAATTCCCGCTTGTAAAGGCGCGGTCGCAGTCGTATCCGGGTGAGGCTGTTTCCGACAGCTTCCAGGTACGTGCCTATGTGGATCTTGATGTCTCTCTCATATTTGAATGCAGCGATATACCGACTGATGCTCGTGACAGTGTCATGAAATCAATTGAGGAGAACCTTTACAGAACAAGGCTGGCAGGCGGCGATATCACTTCATTCAGAAAGCCGAAGGCATTCTTCTGCAGCAGCGATGATGATGTCTGCTGGCAGGAGCAGAATGCACTCTGCCGCAAAATGATGAGGAGCATCATGCCGGGCTTTGCCCTGGTTGAGCGCAGGGACATTATGGACAGTCTGGCAAAAGACGGCAAGGGCGATGCTCTTGACCGGATTATGTACGCTACATCCGCTGATGCGATACCGGAGCAGGGTAGCAAAGAAAAAACGGCTTATCGTTTTGAACGGCATTTCAAAGGATGGCTTTTGCCGCTTGCTGTCGGGTTCCACGACCTTTCCGGTAGTGTGACTGTAAAAGGTCAGCGTTCATACGATGCTGAGCATCACTTTGCCGAGCCGCTTTTGACCCTCTGTGAGTTCCGCATGCCGCACCGTTTTGAATCAGTGGATAACATTCTTTGGCATTACAAATACGACGCAGGGCAGCACAGCTACCTGTGTGTCAATTCTGATTTTCATACAGAAAAGGAGTAAAACATAATGGCTGAAAAGGTTGACTATCCTAAGCTGCTCTCATTCGAGCGCAGAATTGCACCGTCTGATGGTATTTTCTTCGGATGCAGATGGGATTCCCGCAATGATGAGAATCTTCTTGATGTTCTCAGAATTGAAGAGAAGGCCGTGAGGGGCACTATCTCAAATCAGGTGGATTTGACAAAAGATGATGCCGAAGACAAGGTTTCGAATGCCAACATCCAGAGCATTGACTGCTGCATGCTTCCTGGGAGGGATGACACTCTCAAGGTTCAGTTTACTGTGAAGTTCCTGTCGGGAGTCAGGAAGTTTTCGTCCTGCAATTCAGAAAGTTTTGCAAAGTCTTACTCTGACTGGGTTAACAGTGTCCTTGAGGACGGAACGACTGTGAAAGAGCTCGCCTTGCGTTACGCGCAGAATCTTGCCAACGGTCGTTTCCTCTGGCGCAACCGTGTAGGAGCGGATGAAATTGAAGTTATTGTCCAGGCGGGTGATAAAAAGTTCGTCTTCAACGCCTATGACTACTCGGCAAAGGAGTTCAGAGCGGAAGAACGTACTCCGGAGCTCTGTGAGCTTGCCGGGCTTATTGAGGAGACTCTGTCATCAAAAGAGCCGAAATCCCTCAATCTCACGGTTCAGGCATTCGCACGGCTTGGTGCGGGGCAGGAGGTATTCCCGTCGCAGGAGATGGTGCGTGATACCGGACGTACAAGGAAGGATGCAAAGAGCCGTTTCCTGTACTCATCATTTAATCAGGCCGCCATGCACTGTCAGAAGATCGGCAATGCTATTCGCACAGTAGATACATGGTACAGCGCTGGAGAAGAATCGCTTCCGATCGCTGCTGAATGCTATGGCGCGGTAACGACACAGTCAAAGGCGTACCGTATCAAGAGCAACGATTTTTACACCTTCTTTAAAAATGCTGTTGTGAAAGGAAAAGAGCTCTTGCCTGCTGACAGGATGTATGTTCTTTCAGTGCTCCTGCGCGGCGGCGTGTTCGGTGATCCTAAGGAGGCATAATGCTGAACTTCTATATTGAAATTCAGCTTCAGTCCACAGATGATGTCCCTATCTGGTTCATCATGTCTAAAGCCTATGGGATGATTCACAAAAGTCTCGGCAGGGCATCTGCTAACGGAAAATGCCCTGTTGGTGTGTCTTTCCCGCATATGGACGAGAAGGCTCATGAGATTGGGGACATCATCAGGCTGTTTGCTGAAGATTCGGAGACATTGAACGCGCTGCAGCTCCAGGACGCTCTTTCGCGCTATACGGATTATTTGATAGTGTCGAAGGTACGCCCTGTCCGTCCGGCAAAGGGATATGTTACCTATTACAAGGTGCACTATTCTTTTACTAATTCCCAGATCCGCCGTTTTGCTAGACACCGCGGAATTTCGGAAGATGAGGCATTCAGGCTATACAAAGTGCCGGAACGCAGGCATTATCCTGGGATCAGGCTCCGTAGCAGTTCTACTAATCAGGACTATATGCTCTTCATCAACTCAGAACAGTGTAAAGAGCCCAGAGAAGGTTTGTTTTCAACAATGGGGCTGTCTTCCAAAATAGAAAAAATTACGGTGCCGGTTTTCAGTTAGGCAAAAATTACCATTATTTTTTGCTGGATTATTAACTGGCGTTAAATCAATGGTTTATAGATGCATCAAAAATAATGGTAAATTAGGGGAAATCAGTGGTAAGCCGTATGACTGCTTGGTTTCCCCGATTTTTGCGCGAGATACCCGCCGTATAGGCGGTTTAGAGATCTGTCGCGTCCGCTTTGCGCTGTAGCTGGGTGATACCCGCCGTATAGGCGGTTTAGAGATTGCAGTAATTCGCAAACACTAACGATCGCATGATACCCGCCGTATAGGCGGTTTAGAGATGCATCCTCCTCGCGTATGCGGGGGGTTGCCGGATACCCGCCGTATAGGCGGTTTAGAGAATTCCCAAGAATCTCCGCCATGCCTCTCCTGGGATACCCGCCGTATAGGCGGTTTAGAGAGTTTCGGGATAAAAAAAGAGCCAAGCAGGCTGGATACCCGCCGTATAGGCGGTTTAGAGATCTGTGATCTGCCTGTCCTTGTCTGCTAGATCGATACCCGCCGTATAGGCGGTTTAGAGAAAGCACAAAAAAGACTTAGCCGACAAAGACAAGATACCCGCCGTATAGGCGGTTTAGAGATGATTGCCCTGGGGCGGGCTTGCCCGCTCCAAGATACCCGCCGTATAGGCGGTTTAGAGAAGCGGCGGCAAACTCACGGACACGAGCGGCATGATACCCGCCGTATAGGCGGTTTAGAGAAGCGGCCGCCAGCACTGCATAAATCATCACTCGATACCCGCCGTATAGGCGGTTTAGAGAGACTACCCCGCCGGGGCGGTAGTGGGCTACTCGATACCCGCCGTATAGGCGGTTTAGAGAACGCAGGTGCAACTCCTGCCTGTTTACCGGCAGATACCCGCCGTATAGGCGGTTTAGAGATGTTTGGGGTGAAATTTCCTATTAGCCAGTATGATACCCGCCGTATAGGCGGTTTAGAGACAGAGCAAACTGCCGCCCTTGCAGCGTCTGCTGATACCCGCCGTATAGGCGGTTTAGAGATTGCCGTAAATCGTCTTGTAGAACGGAGCGTTGATACCCGCCGTATAGGCGGTTTAGAGATGCACCCGTGGTTTTAAAGACGCTCGCCGCTTGATACCCGCCGTATAGGCGGTTTAGAGAGCTGACATCAAGTCAGGCTGGGGCCATGTTCTGATACCCGCCGTATAGGCGGTTTAGAGAGCTCAGGCGGAAAGCGGACATTTGCCTTGTCGGATACCCGCCGTATAGGCGGTTTAGAGAGGACGCGCCGCTCGCGCCCGCACTGCCGTAGCGATACCCGCCGTATAGGCGGTTTAGAGACGGCGGTTTCCGGCGGGCTTTGACAGGTGAGGGATACCCGCCGTATAGGCGGTTTAGAGAGGAGAAAATCCCCGGCCTGCATCTCTGTTCCTGATACCCGCCGTATAGGCGGTTTAGAGAATCGCCGAGAAGTACGGCATCACGGCGGCGGAGATACCCGCCGTATAGGCGGTTTAGAGATTTGACTGCTCAGCAGCGCGCCTTTTGCGCGCGATACCCGCCGTATAGGCGGTTTAGAGATGAACGTAAGTCCCCGCAAGAGACATGATAGTGATACCCGCCGTATAGGCGGTTTAGAGATCTCCCAGGCATTTCCGCGCCTGCCGCTATCCGATACCCGCCGTATAGGCGGTTTAGAGAATGACGGCGGGCTTTTTTGTTCCTGCTCCGCCGATACCCGCCGTATAGGCGGTTTAGAGACGTGGCGCAGGCGGGGATTACGTTCCTGTACAGATACCCGCCGTATAGGCGGTTTAGAGAAGCTTGCTGACAGCCGAGAGCAGGGCGTTTATGATACCCGCCGTATAGGCGGTTTAGAGACGACCGCTTTCGCCGACGCCGAACTCCGCCGCGATACCCGCCGTATAGGCGGTTTAGAGAAACGGCACGTTCAAGGATATCTTCCCCGGCGAGATACCCGCCGTATAGGCGGTTTAGAGAACGCCGATAGACACCTACGCAAAGGTGGTCAGGATACCCGCCGTATAGGCGGTTTAGAGAAGATACAAGCTATCAAGGATCAGATGCGCATGGATACCCGCCGTATAGGCGGTTTAGAGAGCCCGCGCCGAGCGCGAAGCGGCCGAGAGAAGGATACCCGCCGTATAGGCGGTTTAGAGAAAATGCCTCCGCATGAAGCCTGACCGCATCCTGATACCCGCCGTATAGGCGGTTTAGAGAAGTTGCTCCTGACCGAGGTGATTATCTGCGAGGATACCCGCCGTATAGGCGGTTTAGAGATGTAAGTGCCGTCAATCAGGCTCTTGCGGAGAGATACCCGCCGTATAGGCGGTTTAGAGATCTGACAGCCCTCGACGTCGCATTGAGGTCAAGATACCCGCCGTATAGGCGGTTTAGAGATGATGAAAAACAATGAGCTTGTAATAAAACTCGATACCCGCCGTATAGGCGGTTTAGAGACTTGCCCCACGGCGCGTCAAGCGGGATATTGTGATACCCGCCGTATAGGCGGTTTAGAGATTGGCAGCTGGCAGGCTTCCAAGGGGCGGACGGATACCCGCCGTATAGGCGGTTTAGAGATTGTTCCTTCCATCTCTTTGTCACTACGTTGAGATACCCGCCGTATAGGCGGTTTAGAGAAGCGCCAAAGCTCATGAGCGATGAATTGCCATGATACCCGCCGTATAGGCGGTTTAGAGACAAACCCTCTCCGCGCGGCACATTGACAATGGGATACCCGCCGTATAGGCGGTTTAGAGAAGAGCCTTCACGATGCAGACGAGGCAGAGCGCGATACCCGCCGTATAGGCGGTTTAGAGATCCGTGAAATCAGGGCGACTCCGGCTGAGGAGGATACCCGCCGTATAGGCGGTTTAGAGATTTGCGAGCGCCGCGATGCTGGGATACTCCTTGATACCCGCCGTATAGGCGGTTTAGAGACGTGATACGCCTCAAGCTGGCATCCTTCGCACGATACCCGCCGTATAGGCGGTTTAGAGAGCTGGATAAGAGCAAGGAGGCCGGGTGTTCAAGATACCCGCCGTATAGGCGGTTTAGAGATGGCACGTAATCGGCTCGCACCTGTCGGCGTAGATACCCGCCGTATAGGCGGTTTAGAGATCAACCTGGCATAATCCCAGCCCGGCCGGAATGATACCCGCCGTATAGGCGGTTTAGAGAAGTCCCACAAATCTCTGACGCCTAGCTTTTCTAGATACCCGCCGTATAGGCGGTTTAGAGAAGGGGATTTTGACGGGCGGTTTTACTTGCGCTGATACCCGCCGTATAGGCGGTTTAGAGAGTATGCGAACTGCCGTGCGCCTTTCGTCTGACGATACCCGCCGTATAGGCGGTTTAGAGAAAATACTCGACACCGCGAAACCAACCGCCCTGGATACCCGCCGTATAGGCGGTTTAGAGACTGTCCACAACACGCCACAAGCAATGGAGATTGATACCCGCCGTATAGGCGGTTTAGAGAATTGACGGGTACTCAGCGCCATTGACGGTGACGATACCCGCCGTATAGGCGGTTTAGAGATTGCACCGCGCAGAGGTGTTGGACAGCCTGTAGATACCCGCCGTATAGGCGGTTTAGAGAACGCCCTGCCGTCATACGTGACCATCCTGCGGGATACCCGCCGTATAGGCGGTTTAGAGATTGCGCAGGGCGAGGAGGCGTTTGAACAGGCGGATACCCGCCGTATAGGCGGTTTAGAGAAGTGTCACCGCGATGGCGCGTGAGCTGGAAATGATACCCGCCGTATAGGCGGTTTAGAGACCAGGTGTCAAGTTTTTCCGCGTTGTTCGTGGGATACCCGCCGTATAGGCGGTTTAGAGATGGCGGGGATTGACTGATCCACGGTTATGGTTTGATACCCGCCGTATAGGCGGTTTAGAGATTGCAGTATGAATCAAGCGCCGCCAGGGATTTGATACCCGCCGTATAGGCGGTTTAGAGAATTAGCTGATACATCAGCCCCGGGATCAAAAAGATACCCGCCGTATAGGCGGTTTAGAGAATGAGCGTGCTGTCATCGTCTATCGTGCCGGTGATACCCGCCGTATAGGCGGTTTAGAGAGATAAGGAATTGTTGAAGAAATGCATTATGTCGATACCCGCCGTATAGGCGGTTTAGAGATCCTGATGTAGACTGATGCCGCCCTGAAAAAAGATACCCGCCGTATAGGCGGTTTAGAGAAATAGGGCACGCGCGGTAAGGCCCGGCGTATTGATACCCGCCGTATAGGCGGTTTAGAGAAGGCACAGAATGCGGCGAATGTCTCAAATCTTGATACCCGCCGTATAGGCGGTTTAGAGATCCTCCGGCGTGATATACGTCAGGAAAAAGGAGATACCCGCCGTATAGGCGGTTTAGAGATGGAACTCCCGAGTTTAACAGTTCTGCATCAAAAAAACAGCGTGTAACCCTTATTCCATAAGGACCAGCGCCCAGTGAAATTTTTTTATTAGTACGTAAAATTCATATCGCCATTCAGGTCACATGCATTGTTGGTATACAGCCCTGAGATTTGAAGAAACAAGTTCACCTATGGCAGCCTCCCTGCTGGGCATCCTTGCCTTAAGACAGTTATTGAGGTCACTGAGGAGGTTAACCGTTTTCAAAGGCTTAAGGCCGGTACATGCCAGTAAATCATTTATTCCGCGTTTAACGTCATCATGATTTTCCTCTGCCGCTTTCTGTCCGACGGCAGTGCTGTCTTTCAGGGCATTAAGCTGTGAAAAATCATGGATCGAGCTTGCGTTGAGGTACAAATCATTACGTCCTGCTGAAGCGAGCAGCGTCAGCCGTGCATTATCAAGAGCATCCACGATATCGTCAGTGCTCATATGGACACCATTCTTGTCCAGCCTGAGCTGTAATAGCCTGAGTATTACCAGCGCTATAACGCAGATGGTTACATGCCCCCTGATATGTCTGGGATTCCAGACATACATAGGCCTGAGGCTGAAGTTCGTCTTCATTACGCGGAAGCAGTCTTCGATTTTTACCTGGCGTTTGTAAGCGGCAATGGCTGTTTCAGGGGTAATCTGCTGTTTGGATTTGTCAGCTGAGGCATAGACACAGGCCGCAAAGCCCTCCCTCAGCCTCCGTTCTTTTATCAGTTCATCCTTCAGCGATACCGCCACATACTCATCTTTTTCGGAGCTGACCTCAACAAGCTCTTTCCAGCCGACTGACTTGTAGCCTACAACCTCTCCTGAGCTTACAGCAGCCCTGGCCCTTTCAATCTGCCTGTCATTGGCAACAGCGTCACTTTTCTTCCTGGACTCGCTGTATGTCAGTACCAGGGTGCATTTGACGCTGACGGTTTTTCTGTCACCGGTTTCTGGATCCACGATTACCTTGCTCTTGACCCATGGAATAGCCTTATATCGCAGGTCATCATTGAGTTTTGTCCAGCCGTCACTGCTCTGCATCGCCTCTCGAAGTTTTGTCCCCTGGCGTGATACTTTCTGGGCGACGATGAAGCCAAATCCGCTGTCATGAAGGTCTTTCAGGTTTACTGCCGAGTTGATGCCCCTGTCTGCTACAAAGATGCAGTCCTCAACTCCGTATTTGTCAGCCAGCTTCCGTATGGCTGGTACCGCTATTTTGAACTCCGACCTGTTGCCGTCATAAACCTCAAAATCGACAGGTATGCCATTTGTATCGATAATCAGCGCTATCCCGACAAGCGGCAAATCTATCCTCTTTTCCTTGGACGGGCCGCGCATGCGCTTCAGATCAAGGCTTTCTGCCTCATTCTTCAGCTCTTCCGCGAACTCAGCGCTTTCAAGATACTTCTCTATTTCTTCCTGTGTCCGGCCTTCCTGCTCCATCATGCCGGATGTTTCATGCGTAAGCTTCCTTATGAGTTTCTCCTGGTCATCAAGCCTGGTCTCAAAATAGGTGTTGGTACAGTCGAAGAACACCATTTTCAGGTCTCTGCCGGTAATTCTGCTTACCTCTTTGTGCAGATGCTTCATAACCTTCTCTTTGGCATCAGCAATGAAATCCAGGGAGCGGTAAAAGTCCTCCAATGAAACATTCTCTGCCGGAGCCCCAAGGTAGCTGAAGCGCGACTGATAGGCCTGCAGATGCGATGCGGGGTCTATGATTTTGATGCCGGCAAGATAAAAAACCACATCCTCCGCCTTGAATTTTATGTCAGTGTCATGCTGCCGGATATACGAGAGTTTGTAATCAAGGTTCAGCTTATTCCAGATTTGCTTTATTACCGACAGCCCGTAGCAGAACACCGGTGTTGTGCCGTTTGGGAGTGACAGCAGCCCTGATGATGTCATGTCTTTGAGAGTCTCTGCCAAAGTCTGGCTTTTATGAAGCTCTACTGCCGCCTTGACGTTTGCTCTGCTGTATTGATCTATCAGCAGCTTGTACTCTTCAGGCTTCTCCTGTTTGAATTTGTCTTCATTGCCAAACGATTTGACCTTCTTGTTGATATGGACAACCTCGCCGACAGAGTTTTTTGCCGAAGTTACTTCCATAAGGTACAGATAAGTTTTACCGGTTGCCTTGTTTTTTACACGCTGAAGGAACATGGCAGATTCTCCTGATAGGGGCCATGTTTCATTGTAGCATAGTTTACGTATTGTTAACGTACTATGCTAAATAATTTTCAGAGGTACAGGACTACCTAAGCCCTTAGTTCATAAGGGTTGGCGACATTCAGGCCGAGGTTTTAACTGTTAAAGACGGGAGGCGGTTTAGAGATGGAACTGGCGACAAAGTATTTATTTACGTAGGATACCCGCCGTATAGGCGGTTTAGAGATTGTCGGACTTGTTTTTTATGCGGCACTCATAGATACCCGCCGTATAGGCGGTTTAGAGATGGTAGGCTTTAAGCCTTAAGGCCTCATGAGAGATACCCGCCGTATAGGCGGTTTAGAGACCTGGGGAGCGCAGGCGGCCGCCGCCTGCACCGATACCCGCCGTATAGGCGGTTTAGAGACAATATCGCGGATATTGTGAACTCACTACACAGATACCCGCCGTATAGGCGGTTTAGAGATTCTTCTGAGCGCCGCCCGAGTTTAGCTTTAGCCCATTCCTGAATTGATACGGAGTCCTTGTGGCTCCGTCTTTTTTTTGCCCTTACACGTTATAAAATAGGTAGTATTTGTGGTAAACTACCCATATACAAGCGGGTATGGGGAATCTGTCTCTTATGAATCTCGTCATCATCAAAAACCGGATTTACGTTAAGCAGTCATTCAGGACCCCTGATGGAAGAACATCATCCAAAATAGTCAAAAAGCTGGGAAAGACTGAGGACTACACTGCCGAGGAGATTGCTGCCCTTCGCAGGAAGTTCAGCAATGCTGACGAAAAAGAGAAAGCACTGGCCGAAGGTGCGGCGCTGGTTACAGCGCTGAAGAATGCTGATGCCGAAACCGGCCAGACTGAGATACCAAGGCCAAGGATGAGCTATGCAATGATCATCCTGAGAAAGCTGTGGAATGAGGAGATCGGACCTGACTATCTCATAAGAAAGATGGCAGACAAAGACGGGATCACCCGCTGTGACATGGCAGACACAGTCGCCTTTATGGCACTGTCCAAGGCCATTGATCCGCGATCAGTGAGAGGTTCGCTTGTCCACTCAAGAATGTACCTTGGGACAGGAGTCTCGGCATGCAGCCTTGACGATTTCTACACAACTCTGGGGTTCATGGGTAATCACAAGGATGAGATCCTGAGACTGTTTGCTGAGAAAACCGGGAGCCTCCCGAGCGGCAACTCCATGCTGTTTTACGATGTCACGAACGCTTATTTTGAAACTGCGCTTACGGACGAAGAAAAGGGAATGGCACGCAACGATCTGGACGAGCTGTGGTCTGAGCTTATCGCAAAATACGAGGATAAAGGTCTGCTCGAGGCGTCTCAGAAAAACGAAGACGGCTCATATCCTGATGAGGCTTTGCCTGAGGAGCTGCTGGGCGAGTTTGCACGTGAAAGCTTCCTGAGAATGCGGGGACCGTCGAAGGAGCACCGGATGGATCTGCCTCTCGTGTCTGTGGCACTGGTGATTGATGATAAGGGGATGCCGCTGGACTTTGAGATTTTCCCGGGGAACGCTGCGGAAATCAGCCACATGGAGAACTCAATATGCAAGCTTCAGCGCAAGTACGAAGTACGCAATATCACTGTTGTGGCGGACCGGGGACTCGGTTCTGTTCCGAACCTGAAGATGCTGCAGGCCAAGGGGCTTGGCTTCATCATCGCGCAGAAGCTGACAAACATCGGCAAGGATGTTACTGAGCAAATCTTCTCGGAAGATGGCTGGGAGATGATGGATAACGGCAGCAAAAGCAAGTTCATCCCCGGGTTTGAGAAGAAAGGAACAGGAGGCGAAAGCATTACGTGCAACCTGCTCGTTTTCTGGAATAAGACACGTGAGGCCAGAGACCTTGCCGTGCTTGCCCATGACCGTGAGACTGCCGAGAAGGCAGTTAAGGCAAAAGGCCAAATCAGGAAGGCCTCCCGGTCGTGGCAGGCTCTGGTTGTTACTGACAGCAAAACGCCGAATGCTGAAAGCATAAACGAAGCAGCATATGAAAAGAGGAAGAAGCTGTGCGGTTACTCTGCTGTTGTATGGCTCTGTCCTCCAAGCTCTCCGGACTCGATAAAAAAGGAAGACATAGCAGGAGTGTATCACCGCCTTGAGAGGATAGAGGAATGCTTCCGCATCATGAAGTCAAACCTGTGCCTCAGGCCCATGTTCGTGCGCACTGCAGAACATATCAGAGGCCATGTGCTGTGCTGCGTGCTGGCGCTCATCATTATCAGGCTGGTTGAGCGTAAGCTTGCTGGAATCGGCGAAAAGCTGTCCCCTGACCGCATATGCGCTGCCATGCAGGACGCGAACTGCTCTGTCGCAGCCACTCCGGGCGGCCTTGTGTTTGGAACAGACTCGGACTACAGCTGGGTGAAAGACACCCTGGAGGCCATAGGAAATGAAAAGACTGCGGAAAAGGTTAACAGCGGCGAGCTTAAACCTGACCTTACCGCCATAGAAAAAGCACTTGGGATCAAACCGGTGCCGGCAATTTGCGCGAAAGGGATCTTCGAGCGCTGCTTTGGGAGAAGGTTCGCCACCGAGGAGGACCTGGTGGGAGACTTTGTGAGCAGGCTGAAGCTGCCCAAGTAGAGTTTACCACCTAATTTTGAGTGAATAAGCGTACAATCCCTTGATATACAGGGATTAATACGCTTTTTTTAGGAAACACGAGCTAAACTCGGGTATGATACCCGCCGTATAGGCGGTTTAGAGATGTCACGACATTTTATGCGGATGGATCAAATAGATACCCGCCGTATAGGCGGTTTAGAGATTCTTCTGAGCGCCGGCAGGAGCCACTTCACTGATACCCGCCGTATAGGCGGTTTAGAGAATGTACTGCTCAATGGTCTGGTTCTGAGGAGCGATACCCGCCGTATAGGTGGTTTAGAGATGCTTGTCGGGGGTGAACCAATATGAGGGTAGGATACCCGCCGAATAGGCGGTTTGAAAAGTATGCTATCCTGTAATAGCTGATTTTTAGCGATACCCGCCGAATAGGCGGTTTAGAGGTGTTGAAAGAAAAAGTCCTCCATGATACCCGCCGAATAGGCGGTTTAGAAAAGATGCTCAGCGCCATAACGCTGAAAGGCAAGAGATACCCGCCAAATAGGCGGTTTAGGGAGTGAGACCCTGGCAGAGGTTGCAGAAGAAGATACCCGCCGAATAGGCGGTTAAAGAGCGCCTCCAGCATTTACTGACTGGCGGCGTCTGTTTTTGATCAAGTTTGATTGCCTAGTAGTTGTTCTTCTTTTCTCCCCAAAGATAAAGCAGATCAAGCCCAATTGTTGCAGCAGCGAGAGCTGTGATGCCGCTGACATCATAAGGCGGCGATACCTCAACAATATCCGCTGAAACAATCCTGATATCTTTAAGCGCACGGATGATTTTAAGAGCTTTATCTGTAGAAATACCGCCTGGCACAGGTGTTCCTGTTCCAGGAGCAAAAGCCGGATCGAGACAGTCGATGTCAAATGTCAGGTAACAAGGCATACCTGCAGTTCTCTTTTTGATCTCGGTCGCAATCTCATCCGCACTTATGTCATTTGCGCGGCCTCCATCTATTACTTCGTAACCGTCCTCATCGTGATACTCGGTGCGAATCCCGATTTGGATTGATTTCTCAGGCTTGACGATTCCCTCATCAGGTGCACGGCGGAACATGGTGCCATGATCATACTGAGCTCCCTCGGCATACGTGTCGGAGTGCGCATCGAAGTGTATCAGTGCGAGCGGCCCGAAGTGCCTGGCACAGGTGCGAAGGAGCGGCAGCGTGACATAGTGATCGCCGCCGAAAGTCAGCATAGTCTTGCCTGCTGAGAGAACGCGATCCGCATGTGCTTCAAGCGCCTTGACCATTGAGCCCGAGTCACCAGACGGGTAAACAACGTCTCCGCAGTCAGCGATTTTCAGGCGATCTGCGAGTGCGAAATTCCACGGATAGCGCTTGTGCTCCCAGGCCAGGTTTATTGATGCCTGACGGATAGCCTGTGCACCGTAGCGGCAGCCTGGACGGCCAGAGGTAGCAGCATCGAAGGGCACGCCCGTGATGATCACATCCGCATCCGATTTGTCAGGCTCAAAGCAAAGCGGGGCACGGAGGAAGCCAAAAGCGTTTGAGTAAAGAGAGATGTCGTCAGCGTGATACAGAGTCTGCATTGTTTACTCCTTTGTACCGTCAGTAGTAAGGTATGTGTAATTGAAGAGTCCCGACTTAAACTCTTCGATAAGTTCGCGTTGAGTGTCCTCAGACAGGTCAGATTCCAGTACTTGGCTGCTAAATTCTGCCAAAAGTTTTGACGGGTCAAGCAGTACATACCGCAGCATGTCAGCGACCGTGCTGCCCTCATCGGAGAGGCGTACCTTTGTTTCTCCTTTTGCAGAAACTGTGACTTCCAAGACCTCGGTGTCCCCGAACAAATTGTGCATGTTGCCCAAAATCTCTTGGTACGCGCCGATCATAAAGAATCCTATATAAGGAGGCTTTGCAGGGCCGTATTCCGGGAAAGGCATTGTGCTCTCTATGTCATCGCCGTCAACATACTGCTTGATAGCGCCGTCTGAGTCGCATGTAATATCCAGCAATACTGCGCGTCTTGTCAGCGGCTTGTCCAAACCGTCAAGCGGGACAACCGGGAAAATCTGACCGATTCCCCATGCGTCCGGCATTGACTGAAAGAGCGAAAAGTTCAGGTAGATCTTGTCTGCGAGGCGCCGCTGAATTTCTTCCAGGATTTGGCGGTGGCTGCGGTTTGCAGTGATGTCCAGCTTCGACTCAATTTTGCGCAAAATACAGATGTACAGCTGCTCAGCTCTTGCGCGCTCTGTAAGCGAGAAAGCACCGGCTACGTATCCATCATGAACCTCTTGAAGAGCACTCTGCGCGTCATGCATTTCTTCCCGGAGAGAGTGTTCAGAATCACTTTTCTGCAGTTCATCCCAAATCTCATAAAGACTTGTGAGCTGCGGACTTTGTTCGTCAGCAGCTGGCTCGGGCGGTGTGGTACTGTCGTATCGTTCTACGCCAACGGCATTTGTTACCAGCACAGCATGGTATGCCGCTACTGCGCGTCCTGACTCTGTGATGATTGTCGGTTCTGGAATCGATTCATTTTTGCAGACTTCGGCAATTTCAAATGTGATGTTGTTCGCGTACTCTTTGAGCCCATAATTGACGGAGCAGTCCGATTGTGTGCGTGTGCCCTCGTAGTCAACGCCGAGCCCTCCGCCGACGTCAAAATACTCAATGTGTGCGCCGAGTTTTGAGAGCTCACCGAAAAACCTTGCGCTCTCGCGAACACCTCGTGTGATATCACGGATGTTTGACATCTCGGAGCCGAGATGGAAGTGCAGAAGTTTCAGACAGTCGAGACTGTCTCGTTTTTTCAGCTCTTCTACAAGAGCCAGAACCTGGGTCGCGTCAAGGCCGAATTTTGCGTTCTCCCCGCCTGAATCCTGCCATTTGCCTGATCCCTGTGATGCCAGGCGGACACGCACTCCGAGAATCGGACGGACTCCGAGGCGCTCACCTTCTTCCAAAGCTATCGCGAGTTCTGAGATTTTCTCGATGACGATGAAGACTTTGTGTCCCATGCGCTCACCGTCCAAAGCCATCCTTATATACTCACGATCTTTGTATCCGTTACATGTGATAACGGTTTTTGTACGTCCGGCGTGGGCAAGTACTGCCATCAATTCTGCCTTTGACCCTGCTTCAAGGCCGACGGGCTCACCGGCAGATGTCAGTGCCTCGAGGACGCGCCTGGACTGATTGACTTTGATTGGAAACACTAGGAAGTAGTTTCCACTGTATCCATACTCAGCACGTGCGCGGGCAAAAGCTCTGTTAATTGAACGCAGGCGGTGAGCTAATATTTGTGGAAAAGCAAGCAGCGCAGGCAGACGCTGGCCGCTTTTGACGCGGGAAGCTACTAACTCCTGAAGATCTACTGCAGCATTAGGATTATCGGGATCGGGGCAGACCTCAATGTGGCCTTCCTTATTGGTACGGAAATAGCCATTGCCCCACCAGTCAATATTGTAGGCGTTCACTGGTTGACTCCAGTTGTCTGATAGTAAAATTTCAACAAATTAGCAGAAATATATTTCTGCCGGCCGTTTCGTTAAACCTCAACATTGCAACCAGAAAACTGGTCAGAGTCCGGCAAATATACAACCATTTCCCCAGAATGCAAGAATTGATTTTGTAAAAAACTTCGAAAGCGCGTCTAGGAAAATCTGACGGAAACCAAGCAGCACGGGTTTTGACAGGCCTGCTGCAAAGGTATCGTTGCCATATTCTGTAGGAAGTGGAGGCTCAGGTATGGTCAAGTCATTAGAACAAACCGCCCGCTATGCTGAAAAATAAAAGTACCATGAGGCCTTACGTGGCAAGGCTTCCCGCGAAAAGAGAGGTGCCAAACGGATCTGTCTGATGCATCGCTGAGCCTGCAGCACCGGCAAATCATTAGAACAAATTTGCCCTCTATGCTTAAAAATAAAAGCGCCGTGAGGCCTTATGGGGCAAGGCGATACGTGAAAATCGGTGCTAAATGATTTTGCCACGCCGACGGGCGTCGGTCCGGCGGCAGGCCATTAGAACAACTTAGGCCACTATCATAAAAAGTTAAAAATAGCTGAAAGCCATGCGGGGCCTGGCTTACCGGAGTTTTTGAGGCTGTACAGCTGCTAAATGATTCCAGAAACAGAACGCCCCGGAACCCTTCCGGATCCCGGGGCGCATGCCGCATTGATTGCTGCGGCTTGCACTCTGCCGTCTTACTTGCTGTTCAGAACATTGAGAGAAGGTACGGCTGCCGGAGCGACCTTGTTCGCATCAAATGCGAGCTTCGCATCCTCGGTGAACTTTCCGAGAACGTCGAAGTAGTCTGCGTTCTTAACCCAGACACGTACCGCAATCTTCATGACGGGAGCTGCGAGATCAGTTACGACGATGCCGTAGGCATGTTTGTCATCGTGGATGATCTTGTCGTTGCTGTCAGCGATCTTGGTGAGAAGCTTCTTTACTTCACGGAAGTCTGCGCCATAACTTACTGAAAAGCTCATATCTACCCTGCGCTCAGGCATGCGGGAGAAGTTGACGATGTTGCCGTTCAGGATCGCTGAGTTAGGAACAACGATGACTTTGTTGTCAACAGTAAGGATTGTTGTCGAGAAGATGCTGATCTCCTGGACGGTACCTTCTGCTCCGCCGCCGGTGATGTACTCACCGACCTTTACAGGACGGAAGCAGATGAGCATTACGCCGGAGGCGAAGTTCGAGAGCGAGCCCTGGAGAGCGAGGCCGATAGCGAGGCCTGCGGCACCGAGGACTGCAACAAAGGAGGCGGTCGCGATTCCGATCCTGCCGAGCGCGGCAATCACGACGAATGCGATGATGCCGTACTTGATGATGCTGCCGACGAACTTGGAAATAGTCGGATCAATGTTCCTGTTCGTCATGAACTTAGTTAGTCCGCGGCCGAATATTCCTGCAAACCAAATCCCAACAACCAAGATAACGATAGCGTACACGCAGTTAAGTCCGTTGTTGATTGCGAGCTCCTTAAGCTGCTGCACCCATGTCGAGACCTGGGGCGTTACGTCCGTTGTAATATCTTTTGCCATGAATGAAGTCTCCTAGAAAACTTAATCCAATTATATTGAAACAGCTCACACTTTTCCTGCAAAAATTCCGTCAGCCGAGATTTTCCATTCATGACGGATTGGGCTTCTCAGCGTTCAGCGTGAGCAGTCTTAATGCGTAAAGTCTGCTCAGACTCCGGTGGATCCGAAGCCGCCCTCGCCTCGCTCGCTTTTGTCGAACTCGTCAACCTCGGTGAAGTCTGCCTGTATGACAGGGAGGAACACCAGCTGCGCGATCCTCTCGCCGGGAGTCACAGTGATGTCCTTCTGGCCTCTGTTCCATGCGGCAATCACTAGTTCTCCCTGGTAGTCGGAGTCTATAAGCCCGACGAGGTTGCCGAGCACCAGCCCGTGCTTCGCGCCGAGCCCGGAGCGGGGGAGGACCACTGCGGCCATGTCGGGATTTTTCATGTTGACGGCAATGCCGCTCGGGATGAACACCGTCTCGCCCGGGTGGATCACGGTGTCCTCCTTTACCATAGCCCGGAGATCATACCCTGCGGATCCTTCTGTCGAGCGGGCTGGTTTCGGAAATTCCGTTCCTATTCTCTTATCAATAATCTTGAGCTCTACGTTCCTTGCCATGTCTGTTCCTTAAAATGAGCGGGCGGTGCTGTTCACCGCCCTGATGAATCCCTGCTTCTCAGCACCATGAGCGGTGCTCGGTGATGCCGCTCAGCCGCAGTATCTCCCTCACCATCCTCTCCGCGAGCTCCTGTTTGTCTCCAGAGCCGAGTTCTGTCTTCCCGCACTCGCGGTCGTAGAGGGTGATGGAGTTTTTATCGGAGTCAAAGCCGGAGTCCTTCCTCGAGACATCGTTCGCGGCGATGATGTCGAGGTTCTTCTCGGTGAGCTTCCTCTTCGCGTATGCCTCAAGGTTCTCGGTCTCAGCGGCAAAGCCCGCGGTGAAGGGGCGCTGCTCGCTCCTTGCAACCTCGGCGATGATGTCAGGGTTCTTGACGAGCGTCAGCGTGAGCTCATCGGTGCCCTTGACCTTCTTTATCTTCTGAGGTGATACTGTGGCGGGACGGAAGTCGGCGACCGCGGCGCAGCCGATGAATATGTCGGTCTCAGGAAGGAGAGCGAGGACCTGGTCGCGCATCTCAGAGGCTGACTGCACGTTGATGCGCTCGACACCAGCTGGAGTCGGAAGGCTTACAGGGCCGGCGATGACCGTGGTCCTGAGCCCCGCTGCGCGGGCCGCTCTGGCGAGGGCGAAGCCCATCTTCCCGGAGCTGCGGTTCGTCAGCATCCGGACGGGATCAAGCATCTCGACGGTCGGGCCGGCGGTTATCACGCAGCGCGGCGACTTCTCCGTGAGGCGCGGAGCGAGCGCGTCATCGATGAGATCAAGGAGCTCCTTCGGCTCAAGCATCCTCCCCTCTCCAGAGGTGCCGCAGGCGAGATCCCCGGAGGCAGGTCCCCAGATCCTGATGCCGCGGCTCCTGATTACGCCGATGTTCTCCTGTGTGGCGGGATTGAGGTACATCTGGGAGTTCATCGCGGGGGCAACGGCAAGCTTCTGCCAGCCTGCGAGGACGGTAGTTGAAAGGAGGTCATCCGCGATGCCCGAGCGGACCTTCGCGAGAAAATTTCCGGTGGCGGGGGCGACGAGGATGAGGTCCGCCCACTCCGCGGCCCTGATATGCTCGATGGGGAGCCTCCCGCTGTCGCCGTCCCAGAGGGGCTCATTTGAGGTGAGGGCCTTGAGGACGGTGAGCGTCACGAAGTCGAGCGCGTGGCGTGTCACCATGGCCTGAACCTCCGCCCCGCTCTTCCTGAGGAGCCTGATGAGCTCGCAGCACTTGTAAGCGGCTATCCCGCCTGTTATCCCTAAAAGGACTTTCTTTCCCCTGAGCATAATTATTCTCACCGTCTGCAGAACAGCGTTATTTTACCCAAATCAGAGTATCAAAGCCTCTAGGTTTTCTCAGAAAAATACGTGATAGGGCAGTTCTGTCTGCGCTTGATCTGTGTTAAGCATTAGCTGGGACTGACTCTTCATTCGTGACGCAAAAAGGCAGGGCTTTGCCTCCCTGCCTCTCTCCGAATCTTTTAAGCTCTCTCAGATAGTCCTTATCCCGTCCGGCCCCATGACTCCCTCTCCGTAGCCGTCTGACTCATCATCATCGCTGCCTGACATCCCGCTGAGCTCATCGCCTTCCTGCAGACTGTCATCGGGATCTTCACTGTACCATGGCTGGCCGCCGCTGCCGTACTGCTCCGCAAAGTCTGATAAGCCGGCACCGGCAGGCGCCCTCTGCTCCCTTCCGGTGCTGATGCCCTCAAAGCCGTTGCTGAAGCAGCGTAGCCTCGCGAGAAGCCTCTCCATATCCCCGATGTGCTTCGAGGCGCTCTTCGTGATCCTTGAGATGCTGCTCAGCCTCTGCCTGAATACCCTGGTATCAGCGAGGAAGCTCTCGATGACCCCGAGGTAGGTCTTCTCCCAGGGCATCAGCCTGCTCCCTGCTCTCCCCGCGGAGCACCTCCCGGTCTGATGGTTGATTATGAGGCCGTACTCGAGCCGGCAATTCCCCTTCATGAAGAGAATCACCTGCCAGTGCGGCGGATCGACGACGTCTCCCCTCGGGCTGTTCAGCTTGAGACGGAGGCAGGAGAAGCAGCCGTGCCGGTGCACATGGCTCATGCGCATCTCGCGGTAGACGCGGAACACGCCCTCATAGTACGCCGCGAGCGACTTCCTCATGGCAGTGTCAGCCTCTCTCATTGCCGAGACGCTTTTCCTGAGCTCGCCGAGTAGCTTCCCGTAATGATCGCAGAGCCTGTTCCCGAGCTCCGAGATCTCCGCCTCGCCCGCATAGTCAGACTTGCGCTTCTTCCAGCTCCCTGATGTCCTGCTGCCGGCCGCGCCGGAGCTTCCCATGAATCCTGTCTTTTCTTCCATATTCTCCTCTTTGTTCCAGATGACTCACGCGCTATTGATGGCAGTCCCTTTTGAGAGAAGGATAAGGACACGGCTCCCCTCTGCACCCAGGCAAAGCCGTGCGGAGTGATGGGTTTTCGGAGCCGGAGAAGAAAAAGCGCAAACGGGGAGCGGGCAGGAGCGTGAGGACAAAAAAATCCCGTGCCTTGCGGCACGGGACCGAACATTCAGCTTATGATTAGACTATTAGAGAGAGAAATAGAGCTCAAACTCAATCGGGCTGGGTGCCATGCGGACACGGTCGTTGTCGGCCTTCTTGAGTGCGATGTAGGAGTCAATGAAGTCCTTGCTGAATACGCCGCCCTTGAGCAGGTACTCGTTGTCGGCCTTAAGGCTGTTGAGAGCCTCCTCGAGCGATCCGCAGACCTCGGGGATCTGCTTTGCCTCCTCAGGAGGAAGATCATAGAGGTTCTTGTCCATTGCCTCGCCCGGGTCAATCTTGTTCTGGATACCATCAAGACCTGCCATCAGCATTGCGGAGAAGGCGAGGTAAGGGTTGGCCATGCAGTCAGGGAAGCGGACCTCGATACGGGTTGCCTTCGGGCTGGATACCGCAGGAATTCTGATGGATGCGGAACGGTTTGCTGCGGAGTACGCGAGCATTACAGGAGCCTCGAAGCCCGGAACCAGACGCTTGTAGGAGTTGGTGGTCGGGTTGGAGAAGGCGTTGATTGACTTCGCGTGCTTGATGATGCCGCCGATGTAGTAGATGGCTTCCTGTGAAAGGCCGCCGTATACGTCGCCGGAGAACAGGTTCTTGCCGTCCTTGGAGAGGGACTGGTTGCAGTGCATTCCGGAGCCGTTATCACCGAAAATGGGCTTGGGCATGAAGGTAACGGTCTTGTTGTGGCGGGCTGCGACGTTCATGGTGACGTACTTGTAGATCTGCAGCTCATCAGCCTTCTTGGTGAGGGTGTTGAAGCGGGTCGCAATCTCGTTCTGGCCGCCGGTAGCAACCTCATGGTGATGAGCCTCGACTACGAGGCCGAAGTCCTCGAGGGTCTTGCACATCTCGGAGCGGATGTCCATGTCGGAATCTACAGGAGGTACAGGGAAGTAGCCGCCCTTGACGAACGGACGGTGGCCGAGGTTGCCTTCCTCGTACTGCTTGCTGCTGTTCCACGCTCCCTCATAGGTATCAACCTGGTAGAAGCAACCGTTCATGTTGTTGCCGAAGGTGACGTTGTCGAACAGGAAGAACTCAGGCTCCGGTCCGAAGATGACGGTGTCGGCGATGCCGGTTGACTTCAGGTAAGCCTCTGCTCTCTTGGCGATGGAGCGGGGGTCACGGTCGTAGCCCTGCATGGTGTCAGGCTCGAGGATGTCGCAGCGGATCATCCAGGTCTCGTACTTGGTGAACGGATCGCGCTTCCAGGTTGACGGATCGGGCATCAGCACCATGTCTGACTTGTTGATTCCCTTCCATCCTGCGATGGAGGAGCCGTCAAACATCTTGCCGCACTCGAAGAAATCGTCATCGACCTGGCTGGCAGGGATGGAGACGTGCTGCTCCTTGCCCTTGGTGTCGGTGAAGCGAAGGTCAACGAACTCTACTTTCTCTTTCTTGATGGTCTCGAGAATTTCCTTAATCTGGTCAGACATCTGACTCCTCCAAAAGCACCCATGGTGCTGAGAAATTACTGAAAAAAACCGCTTATCCGTACAGCTTAATCCGTGCCATTGTTTCCGGAGCCGGGCCGTCTTCCGGATAATTTATCAGCAATGCATTGATACAGGCTGTTGTTTTCATGACAAAAGATGCGGAGCCCCGGCTGCGCGGTTCCTCTGCCCCATAATTATGCCCCATTTCAGGGTGTGAATTCAGCAGAATTATGAACCATAACGGTGCTTAAAAAGAAATCAGGCTCTCCATTTTGGTGCATTGACTTATGCCCCGCGGCAGGGCATTGCAATGTGCCGGTGCTTTTTTGATCAGTTTCCTCTCCCACGATATAAAATGTTACACTGATCACATTGTTTTGCGTTAAAATCTACCCTTAAGTCTATTTTTATCTTTTGTCCTCATCAACAGGTCAGGGTTTCAGTAAATGCTGGAAAATCTCAGAAACATCGCGATTATCGCGCACGTCGATCACGGCAAGACCACTCTCGTGGATCAGCTTCTCAGGCAGTCAGGCACCCTCGAGCGCTCCGAGCTCGGGGAGACCAGGGTCATGGATTCCAACGACATCGAAAGGGAAAGAGGAATCACCATCCTGGCGAAGAACACCGCCATCCACTGGAAGAACTACCGCATCAACATCGTCGACACCCCGGGCCACGCCGACTTCGGCGGCGAGGTGGAGCGCGTGCTCTCGATGGTTGACTCCGTGCTCCTGCTGGTAGACGCCGTCGACGGCCCGATGCCGCAGACCAGGTTCGTTACCCAGAAGGCGTTCGAGCACGGCCTGAAGCCCATTGTCGTCATCAACAAGATTGACCGCCCGGGCGCACGCCCTGACTGGGTCATGGACCAGGTGTTCGACCTCTTCGACAACCTGGGCGCGACCGACGAGCAGCTGGACTTCCCGGTTGTCTACGCCTCTGCGCTCAACGGCTACGCGAAGCTGAGCCTTGACGATGAGTCCGACAACATGGATCCGCTGTTCCAGACCATCGTCGACCATGTCGCTCCCCCTGACGTCGAGGCTGACGGCCCGCTGCAGATGCAGATCTCCCAGCTTGACTACACCTCCTACGTGGGCGTCATCGGCGTGGGCCGCATCCAGCGCGGCACCGTGAAGCCGAACCAGACCGTAACCATCATCGGCCGCGACGGCTCGACGAGGACCGGCAAGGTCGGGCAGGTCCTGGGCTACCTCGGGCTTCACCGCCATGAGGTCGACTCAGCCTCGGGCGGCGACATCGTCGCCATCACCGGACTCGGCGACCTCAAGATCTCCGACACCATCTGCGATCCCGCGAAGCCCGAGGCCCTGCCTCCCCTCGTCGTCGACGAGCCGACCGTAACCATGACCTTCCAGGTCAACACCTCCCCGTTCGCCGGCCGCGAGGGCAAGTTCGTAACCTCCCGCAACATCTGGGAGCGCCTGCAGAACGAGTGCCGCCACAACGTGGCGCTCCGTGTCGAGGGAACAATTGACTCCGACAAGTTCACCGTCTCCGGACGCGGCGAGCTGCACCTCTCCGTCCTCATCGAGGAGATGCGCCGCGAGGGCTATGAGCTCGCCGTATCCCGTCCGCAGGTAATCCTGAAGCACGTCAACGGCCAGACCCTCGAGCCCTATGAGCTCCTCGACGTCGACGTCAAGGAGGAGAACCAGGGCAGCGTCATGGACGCGCTCGGGCAGAGGCACGCCGAGATGCGCAACATGGTCCCGGACGGAAAGGGGCGCGTGCGCCTTGACTTCTACATCCCGTCCCGCGGCCTCATCGGCTTCCAGAACGAGTTCATGAACCTGACCTCCGGCACCGGCATCATGTGCCACACCTTCGAGAAGTACGACAAGTTCCTGGGCGGCGACATCGGCCGCAGGAAGAACGGCGTGCTCATCTCGAACGCGACCGGCAAGGCGCTCGGCTACGCGCTCTGGTACCTGCAGGACAGAGGCTACCTCTTCATCGGCCACGCGACCGAGGTCTATGAGGGCGAGATCATCGGCGTCCACAACCGCGAGAACGACCTTACCGTGAACTGCCTCAAGGGCAAGAAGCTCACCAACGTCCGCGCCTCCGGAACCGATGACGCCATCGTCCTGGTTCCGCCTGTAATCTTCTCCCTGGAGCAGGCCCTCGAGTTCATCAACGACGACGAGCTCGTTGAGGTCACCCCGAAGAGCATCCGCCTCAGAAAGAAGGAGCTCACCGAGATGGACCGCATCCGCGCCTTCCGCCGCAACGCAGCGAAGGAGGCAGCCGCTGTCCAGGCCTCCCTTGAGGGAAATGAGGACAACTGAGGCGCATGAGCCCTGCCTCCGGGCAGGGCATTGATCCTCCTGATAAAAAAGGCGCGCATCTCCGCCGGGAGGTGCGCGCCTTCTGCGTCACGGAAGAGTGGAGCTTACGATGCCCGGTTCTTGGCCGCGTCGGACACGGCCATTACCTCCCTCTTGAACTCCAGGGGATGGCTCACATAGGAGATCGGAACGGTTACATTGCCGGTTCCCTTGAAGGCCAGGTCGCCGTAGTTCAGGATCCTCCCCAGAACTCCCTGGGTTAGGAGCACGCTCTCAAGCGCCGTGAGGCTGAGCTCCACTGTTGAGCAGCTGATGAAGCCGGTCTTGGCGAGGACGCGCTTGTTGGTAACGGCAAGCTCAGTGCTCCTCACCCGGATCATGGTGCTGATTACGTCAGAGGCGAAGAAGAAGAGCGGTATGAGGCACTCATACCAGCCGAGGAGCCCTCCTGCCATGATTACGTAAACAAGATCCGCGATGAAGAGCAGCAGCCAGGTTCCCGAGCCCGCGTAAACCATCAGGGAAAGCCTTGCCCTTTTTACGACCCTCTCACCCGGGATCAGGGAATCATCAACATAAGACGACATAAGAGCTTTGAATATCCTCATCTGAAGCAAAAATTGCCGGCATACCACCGTGCCCGCGCGGACGCCATCGTCACCCAGGGCGGGGCGGCACCGCTCATCAGAGCGCGCAGGCCTCTGATTTTACCTGATTTTCTCTAAGTGGCCCGCGCCGGAGGGAGAGCCGTGGCTGCTCCGGCCGCTCCGGGGAGCCTGCGCCCAGTCCCTGACGGCATCGGCTCTTTCCATGACGGCCTTCCTGAACTCAAGCGGGCTTTCCACATAGTCAGCGTTCACATAGCCGCCGCCTGTTCCCATGAATGTCAGGCTGCCGTAGTTCAGCCATTTGCCGAAGATGCTCTGTTCGACGGACACGCTCTCAAGCGCCGTGAGGTCAAGCTATGAGGAGGAGCGGCTGGCGAGGCCGGAGCTGTGGAGGATCCTTCTGTCGGTCACGGCAAGCTCCGTGGTCCTGAACCTGATCCATACAGTGATGAACCAGGCGGCGCCTGCAATGAGGCCTATGATGAACTCATAGCCGCCCATCCAGCCCCTCTGGATATTTACGAAGATGAAAAACCCGAAGCCGAGCAGTGTTACGGCTGCCGGAGTGACATAAATCTTCCCGGAAATCCTGGCCCTTTTTATGACTCTCTCTCCCGGGACCAGGGAAGCATCAATATAAGACGCCATCAGCAGCTCCTGATATCCTTATCCGCCTGAAAAACACCGGTATCCTGTAACCCGGGCAGAGATGATATCCTGTCCAGCGGCTGGCCACAGCGGCGTGTCCTGGCGGAGGCTCACCAGCCATCGCCCATCTCCTGTCTCATTCTCTCGCAGATCTTCTTCCAGACGTTATCGGCGCCCTCCCTGTCGCAGAGCTCCTCAAAGCGCCTCCTGAACTCCTCACCGAACTCCCTGACGGCCCTTTGCCTCAGTGCCTCTGGCATCTCCTGTCCCTCTGCCTCAGCGCCCATCTCCTCCCCCGCCAGGGTGCCGGTCAGGGGCCCGCTCCCACCTGCCATCGCCCGCTTCTTCTGAAATCATCTCAGAGGAGGATTTTCCCCTCCCGCTGAAGGGTCCTGAGGCACTCCCCGGCGTCAGCGTTGCCGTTTCCGGCCGCCTCGCGGTACCACTTCGCCGCGAGCTCATAGTCAGGCCCGGTGTCAGAGCTCTCCCGTCCCGAGTAGATGTCTCCCAGCATCTTCTGCGCGTCCGCGTCGCCGTCGCCCGCGGCCTCGAGGAACCACTTCATGGCCTTCCTCCGGTCGCCCGGGATGCCCCTCTGATCCGGAGTGCCCCTCATGCCGCGGAAGTACATCACGCCGAGCCGGTACTTGGCCTGCACGTTCCCCTGCGCCGCGGCCTTCTCGCACCACATGACGGCCTTAGAGAAGTCCGGCACGAGCCACTGCCCCTTGTAGTACATGCACCCGAGGCGGTACTGCGCGTTAGCGTTCCCCTGGTCGGCGGCCTTCTGGTAGAGCCCGGCGGCCTGCATGTAGTCCTGCCTCACTCCCCGCCCGAAATAGTAGAGCTCCCCGAATATGTATGTGGCGTTCTCGTCGAGGACCGGGAGCTTCCCGCGCGAGGCGGCCTTCTGGTACCACATCGCTGCCTTGCCGTAGTCCTGCTCCACGCCGTGCCCGAAGTAGCACAGCCCCGCGAGGCCGCAGAACGCGTCGGCGTTCCCCTGGTCGGCGGCCTTCTGGTAGAGCCCGGCGGCCCTGCTGTAGTCCTGCGGGACGCCCGTTCCGGAGCAGCAGAGCTCCGCGAGGCGGCACTCCGCCGGCACATGCCCGTTCCACGCGGCCTTCCGGTACCACTCAGCCGCGGCGGCGAAGTCCTGCTCCACGCCCGTGCCGTTCTCGTACATGCCTCCGAGGCGGTACTCCGCGTCGGCATTCTCCTGCCCGGCGGCCTTGCGGTACCACTCGAGGGCCTTCCCGTAGTCCTGCCTGACGCTGAGGCCCTTGTCGTAGAGGCGCCCCAGGCGGTACTGCGCGTCGGGGTTCCCCTGCTCGGCGGCCTTCCTGTAACACTCGAGCGCCCGGTCGTTGTCGAGCCGCACGCCCTGCCCGGTGTAGTACATGCCTCCGAGGCGGTACTGCGCCTCGGCGCTGCCGCTCTCCGCGGCCCTCCGGTACCACTCCGCGGCCTTGCCGTAGTCCTGCCAGAGCCCGTGCGCCCCTGAATAGTAGAGCTCGGCGAGGCGGCACTGCGCCGCGGTGTCTCCCTGCTCGGCGGCCTTCTGGAACCACCTCACCGCCTCGTCCATGTCCTGCCCGGCGGCGGTGCCGCTGCTGTAAATCTCACCGAGGCGGTACTCCGCGCCGGTGTGGCCGCTCCCGGCTGCCTTCCGGTACCACTCGAGGGCCAGGTCATTGTCCTTCCCTACGGTGATGCCGTTCTCGTACATGGTGCCGAGGCGGTACTGCGCGTCGGTGTTGCCCTGATCCGCGGCCTCCCGGTACCACCCGAGGGCCTTCGCCGCGTCCTTCTCCACGGCTGAGCCCTTCTCGTACATGGTGCCGAGCCGGTACTTCGCGTCGGCGCTCTCGTTCACGACGGCCCGCAGGAACCACCCGAGGGCCTTCTCACCATCCTCCGGGACTCCCTGACCGTCGCTGTACATGCACCCCAGGCGGTACTGCGCGTCAGCGTTCTCGTTCTCCGCGGCCTTCCGGTACCACTCCAGGGCCTCGCCGCTGTCCTGCGTCACGCCCTGTCCCAGGTCGTACATGCGCCCCAGGCGGTACTCCGCGTTGGCGTTCTCCTGCTCGGCGGCCTTCTGGTACCACTTGAGGGCGCCGTACCACTTGAGGTACTCGTGCTCGTTCAGGTACTTCTCCGCGAGACCCTCGTCATACATGAAGCCGAGCCGGTACTGCGCCTCTGCGTTCCCCTTCTCTGCCGACTCGTGGAAATACCTCGCCGCCCAGGCGTACTTCCGGTCGCCGAAGCAGATCTCCGCTAGCACGCAGAGCGCGTCGGCGTTGCCCTGCGTCGCGGCCTTCCGGTAGAGCTCCTGCGCCTTCGCGCAGTCCTGCTTTATGCCGCGCCCGTAATAGCAGAGGTCGGCGAGCCTCACCTGCGCGAGCACATGCCCGTTGAACGCGGCCTTCTGATACCACTCCGCGGCCTTCCGGTAGTCCTGCGCCACTCCCTGCCCGTAGTGGTACATCTCCCCCAGGCGGCAGATCGCGTCGTCGTTTCCCTGCTCGGCGGCCTTCTGGTACCACTCGAGGGCCCTCTGGGTGTCCTGCCTCACGCCCTGTCCTTTGTCGTACATGGTGCCGAGCCTGAAGGGCGCGAAGGCGTGCCCGTCCTCCGCCGCCTCCCGGTACCACCTGAAGGCCTTGCCGTAGTCCTGCTCCACCTCCCCGCCGTAGCAGTACATCTCACCGAACCTGAACTTCTCGTCGGCGTCAAGGGTGAGCCTCTGGCCGTTGTCCGCGGCCTTACGGTACCAGTAGGCGGCCTTCGCGATGCTGCGCCGGCCGCGCGAGTAGTAGTACATCTCGGCAAGCGCGCACTGCGCGGCGGCATTGCCGTTCTCCGCGGCCCTCCGGTACCAGAGCGCGGCCTTGGCGGCGCTCTGCTCGACTCCCTGCCTCCAGAAGTACATCTCCCCGAGCCGGTACTCCGCCTCCGCGTTCCCCTGCTCCGCGGCCTTCCTGAACCACTTCGCGGCCTCACGGTAGTCCTGCTCTACCCCCTCTCCCCGGTAGTACATCGAGGCAAGCCTCAGCTGCGCCTCCGCGTCCCCTGCCTCGGCGGCCTCACGGGGGCACTCCTCAGGAGGGCAGGGCTCCTCCTCCGGGGCGTCAGGCACCGCCGCGGCGGGGGCTTCCGGGGGAGTGCTTATGGCTGTATCCGGTGCTGCGGGGCTTTCTCCGGCGCTCTCACCTCCCGTGGCAGGGGCAGCGGGGGCCGTCCCGGGCTCTGATGCGGTGTGCCCCAGGGCAAAGGAGAGGCTGTCAACGGCGAGGAGGGCGGTGTCATGATCAAAGTGCCAGGACTCCTCGAGGGACTTCCTGAGGTAGCCGGTGTAGAGGGCGAAGTCTGAGGCGATGTTCCGGCGGCTCCTTATGAGGAGCTCTTTGAGGCAGCCGTTCTCCGAGAGGCATTTCATGGCGTCGCGGAGGGCCGGGCTTCCGTCGAAGGACCGGAGCCCCGTGAGCTTCGTTACGATGCTCTCCTCCTCCAGGATGCCGTGCCCGTACTGCCTGAAGAGCTGCTGCAATGACTCATATAGCTTCATGATCATATCCCCCTTCCGGAGCGCTCCGGGCGCCCGGGGCGGGCCAGGCTGCCGGCGTTATGCGCGCATTCTGCTCATTATATGAGCAGAAAGGAAGGGCCTGCCGTGACATAGTATGCAATGCGCGGAGCGGGCGGAGACTTTTTCTGGAATCGTGCGGCAGTTCACTATAGAATTTTCCCCTGAACTTCAGAGGAGGAGAGCTGATGGGCGCAGGCAGGCGGGTGACGGGTGGCAGCGGAAAAGGGCAGTACGGGCGTCCGGCGCCTCAGTCGGTACGCGGCGCGTCCCATGAGATCCGGATTATCGGAGGGAGCCTCAGGGGCAGGAAGATTAGGGTCCTCTCCGCACCGGGGCTCCGCCCTACGACGGACCGCATCCGGGAGACGGTCTTCAACTGGCTGATGTTCAGGGAAGGGCTTGAGCGCTCAGTAGACGTGTTCGCCGGGACCGGGGCGATGTCCTTTGAGGCGGTCTCAAGGGGTGTCTCCTCGGCGCTCATGATCGAGAAGAACCCCGCGAACGCGAGAATGATCAGGGAGGAGGCCCTTAAGCTCATCCCCGGGAAGGCGGAGGTTGTCACGGCGGACGCGCTCGTCTATCTCAGGCAGAGGCCGGGGAAGCCCTATGACCTCGCGTTCCTCGATCCGCCATTTGAGTGCGGCCTCCTCGCGCCTGCAGCGAAGCTCCTTGCCGGGAACGGCTGGCTCAGGGACGGGGCGCTTGTCTACGCCGAGGCGGAGAGCCCTGAGGTCTTTGAGGACCTCCCCGGGTCATATGCAATGCTGAAGGAGAGCCATGCGGGACAGGTCTCGTACCGGCTCTATGAGTTCAGGAGCGCGGCTGAGGGAGAGACTCAGGCGTCCTGATGGCCGCCTGTCAGAATTCAGCGCCCGGCGAGGGCGCTCTTTGCCATCTCATTGCCATGGGAGGCTGATTTCCGGTACCATCTCCGGGCCTCTCCGGGATTCCGCCTGACGCACTTTCCGTTATCGTACATCTCCCCGAGGTGGTACTCCGCATCGGAATCTCCCTGCTTTGCGGCTGCCCGGAAGAGCTCAAGCGCCTTTTTGCAGTCATGGAAGACTTCCTTTTCGGAATAGTACAGCTCGCCCAGACTGTTCTGCGCCTTTGCGTATCCCTGATCCGCGGCCATCTCGTACCATCTCTTTGCTTCCACATCGCTCACCGGATCGCCCCGGTTGACATTGCCTACTGCGTACTGGGCACGGGGATTGCCGTGGACCGCTGATTTTGCCAGCCATTCGGTTGATATCCTGTTGTTCCGGGCAGTCCCGAGGCCGCCTGCATAAAGCAGCGCCATCATGTACTCTGCACCGGAGTCGCCCTGCAGGGCGGCCTTCTCCGACCAGCTGAACGCCTCGTCGTAATTCTGCCTGACACAGCGCCCGCTGTAATAGAGCTACCCGAGCGCCGCCTGGGCTTTTGCAATGCCGCTCACAGCCTTCTGCCTGAGCTGCGGCACCCTGCTGCAGGAAATGTCTCCCGCCATGGCGGGAGCTGCCAGCAGGAATGCGGCAGCGGCGGCGATAATGGTTTTCTTCATGGTGTCTCTTCTTTCTGATGAAATGACGGGGCTCCGGGGTCTGAGTCCCGCTGTCCGGAAATGTGAAAATGACGGGTCAGGGAGTGAAAGTCTCCCGTGGAGACGGAACAGGCGTTCCGTGACCCGGACGGTGTCTGTCCCGGCCGGTTCAGGGAGGACGGCAGGATCAGGAAACCCTGAAAGCCTGCCGCGCATTGTGTCAGCTGAGGATGGAGAACCTTTGATCCTCCATCGTGCTGTATCCCTTTACTCTCCGGCTGACTCGGGATGCTCGTAGACGGCAGTTACGCCGTTCTTCTTGATGAGAAGCTTCTCGATGTCGGATCTCAGGTTGTTGACCCAGTGGTTGTACTTGCTGTGGATCTTCCCGTCCTTCGCGTCAAGGCCGCGGCTGGAGACGTAGTTGATCTGGAAGCCCTTCGCGCTGTAGGGGATGTCAATCCTCGCCTCGAACTTGGGGTTCGAGTAGATGCCGCTGATTGTGCGCTTCGAGTTCTCGGTGCAGGACCAGCCGCGCTCCTTGCAGCTTGCCATGATGGCCTGCTTCACCTGCCCTGCGGTGGCGCCGGTCACGTTCTCCTTCGGGTTCAGGATGTCCTGTCCGGTGAAGGCCGCGCATCCTGAGAGCATGGTGACGGCCGCGAAAGCCGCAGTGAGTATGAGTGACTTGTTCATTGCTGTCTCCGTTGCGGCCGCCTTTGAGGCGGCCGCTTTCTTCAGTGAAAATCCCGGGGAGCGCCGCGCCGCTCTGAAAGCAGCGGCAGAGGCGTTCTCCTGTTGGGAAAATGATAGCGGGAACAGGCGCGGAGTTCAAACTTTAATGATCACAAATGCGACATAGCAGGTCAGCAATGAATGTTTTTCTGGCCGGGGCATCAGACAGGCATAGGCTCCGGCTCCGGTAACAGGCCTGCGGCGCTTACTCCTCTTCTGAACCGCTGTCCCCTGCTTCCTGCTGATCCGCAGCCAGGGGATCAAGAGGGTGAACGTATACTGCCGTGACGCCGTTTTGTCTGAGGAGATCCTTTTCAACATCACTCCTCAGGTTATTGACCCAGTGGTTGTACTTCAGGTGAATGCGTCCGTTCTTCGCGCCGAGCCCGATGCTTGAGACGTAATTGATCATGAAGCCGCTGCTGCTGTAGGGAATGTCAACCACCGCCTGGAATTTCGGCGTTGTATGAACGGCGCGGATGACGCCTGCCGAATCCTCGGTGCATGACCATTCGCGGTTCCGGCAGCCGCTCATGATGGCGTCCTTTACCCGGGCGGCCGAGGCGCCTGTGACCTTTTCCTCAGGGCTGAGTATGTCCTGTCCCATAAAAGCCATGCATCCTGACATCATGGCTGCGGCAGCGAGCGCAGCGGTGAGCAGCAGTGCCTTTTTCATAATCACAATCTCTTTGCCGGGCTGCCTTCTGAAGGCAGGCGTTATTTTCTCTGCAAAGCAGTGCGCCTTCTTTATGAAGAAGGGCACTGACGGCATAAAAAGCCTCAGAGAGCATTAAAGCACAGACGCCCAGTGCAGAATGCTGCGCATGAGACATTTCCGGAATCCGGAAATGCTGCGTGTCAGCAGAAAGGATGTCAGATGGAAATGAAGGGACGTGACGGCAGCCGCCGCGTCCGCCTGCATCAGGGAAGGGGCCCCACGAGCTTCATGAGGCATTTCCCGCAGTCAGTCTGCACGCTGAACTTCCGCCCGCTGATTACGAGGACCAGATCCTCGTGGTTCCCGGTCTCGGGGAAATACTTCGGGCAGAGCCTGAAGCAGTACTTGAGGCAGTGCTTGGAGACAAGGACCACTGACTCCTCTGGCGCGGGCTTTTTGATCTCAAACGCGGGCGCGGTGCTCTCCGCGCCGTGCTCCTCATAGAACTCCTCTGCTTTTTTATTCGCGATGTTGAGGCGGTAGCCGGCGTTCATCTCGTCCTTGGGGACAGTCGCGCCCGGGGTCTCTTTCCGGGACCATTCCGTGCGGCGCGTCCTTGCCGCGGTGAGCTTCTCCGTAACCTCCCGGCGGAGGGCGTTCATCGCGCCTGCGGGGATGAAGAGGTGCTCGGACAGGCGGAGGCTGAGGGATGCGAGGCGGTAGTCGGACTGACCGAGGCGCGAGAGCTTCGCGCGGAGGTTGTCCTCAAGGGCTTTTTTATTCTCGGACTTCTCGGGCTTCTCCGGGCGGTACTCGGCCGTCGCCCTGTTGCCGTCCTCGTCCTCGGCGGTGAGCACCGCGTGATCGCGCAGCTCCTCATAGGTGAGTATCAGGTCAATCTTCCTCACCGCCGCGTCAGGGGCGCTCAGCTGCTTCTCGAAGGCGGTGTCGCGGTTCCGGTAGAAGACCGTCCCCGGGGCAATGCGCGGGATGTCCTGGAAGACCTCGGCCTCGGAGCCGTTTGCGGTGCTCGCGCGGAAGCCCGTGAGCTCGCCCTTCCTGTCATAGTAGTTGAGGCAGTCGCCGTTCGAGAGCGTGACGCCCTTTTTGAGATGGAAGCGGAGACGGTTCCCTGATTCACCGGCGAGGGTGCCGATGCGCTCGCCGACAAAGCCCGGCGCGTCGAAGTTCGCGTAAATCTCCTTCTTCCCGTGGGTGTTGTACTCGGTGAAGCCGCGGTTGAAGCTCTTCTCGGGATCGGGCCTGAAGGAGAGAATGCTCTTCCCGGAGGACTCGCGCCTGATGTCACGCCCCTCAAGCGCCGCGTCGAGGTGCTCCCGGTACCAGGCGGTGATGTTCTTCACGTAGTTCCGGTCCTTGAGGCGGCCCTCGATCTTGAATGACCTGATGCCGGCGTCGAGCATCTCGCCGAGGTTCGCGGTCTGGTTGAGATCGCGCATGGAGAGGAGGTAGCGGTTCTCCGCGAGCGGAGTGCCGTCCTCCTTATAGAGGCTCTGCCTCACCCGGCAGAGCTGCGCGCACTCGCCGCGGTTCGCGCTCCTCCCCGTAAGCGCGGCGGAGAGGTAGCACCTGCCGCTCACCCCGACGCAGAGCGCGCCGTGCACGAAGGCCTCGAGACGGATGAGAGGGGCGGCCGCCCGGATTTTCCGGATCTCCGCAAGGGAGAGCTCGCGGGCAAGGACGGCCTGCGCGAAGCCGAGGTCCTGCAGGAACTTCACCTTCTCCGGAGTGGAGTTGTTCTGCTGCGTGCTCGCGTGGAGCTCAATCGGAGGGAGATGGCACTCGAGGAGGCCCATGTCCTGGATGATGAGCGCGTCGGCGCCTGCCTCGTAAAGGTCGTTCGCGAGCCTCTCCGCCTCGCGGAGCTCGTCGTCTGTCAGAATGGTGTTGAGCGCCACGTGGATCTTCGCCCCGAATACATGCGCGCGGGAGGCGAGCTTCTCAATGTCAGAAAGGGAATTTCCGGCGCTGCTCCTCGCGCCGAAGGAGGGGCCTCCGATGTAGACCGCGTCGGCTCCCGCCGAGATGGCGTCAAGCCCGGTCTCAAGATCCCTCGCGGGGGCAAGGAGCTCTGCTGTGCTGTAGTCTGACATCGGGAACCTCCGGCTTAATGTGGCCCTGCATTATAGAACGGGGGAGGCGGATCTTAAAGAATGATGTCAGGAAACTGAGGACTTCCGGACTCCTTCTCAATTGTCATCAGGCAATTCAGGAGGATGTTCCACAGAGGCAGGAACGCGTGTCAGACAAGGACGATCCGTGATACCGGAGATCTGCTGTTGCCATTTCTCGAGACGGTTCCTGACTCAAGCAGAGGGGTCAGCACCTCTTTCAGGAACTGGGCACGGCTTCTGTACTTCGTAGCAGCCTGAAGGTCTTTCACCAGGCACGGACCTTTTGCCCTCAGCATGGAAAGAACCGCCATCTGGTCCATGCTCCACTGCTTTTTGCCATCATCGAACAGCGCATCCGCCTCATGGCTTTCAAACAGAGTATCAAACAGTCTGAGATCAAGGAAACCGGGGTATATCATCACAACAGGCTGCAGGTTCTCCGGATATTTCCTGTAGCTCTCCGTCATGGTCAGGAATCCCGTGCCTCCGCGCTCCATCAGATTTGCCGCATCAAGACAGGCGGCAATGATCGAATTCCGCCGTATCGACGGGATTGTCCCTACAGGGTATTCCTCATAACTCCTTGGAAGAAGCCATGAACCAGGCGAGACTATATCCATACGATCATCATAGATATCCACATCGATCTGCGTGCCCGCGATTGAATAATCCCTGTGAGCTACCGCATTTACCAAGGCTTCTCGCAGAGCCTCTTTCGGATATGAGCGGATTTCCTCCCTTCCGCCGTTTTCAGTCTTTCTCCAGCCTGTTCTGGTGTTTTTCTCGATGAAATTCATGGCATCCAGAAGCGCTCTGGCGAGTGATCCCCTGAAGCGTCCGCTGTCGAGGACCCTGCCTGTCTTGCTGTCCCCCTTCCACAGCCTGCAGCAGATCATCGTGTCATCGCCATCATAGCTGTCCATGAACATCACAAAACCAGACTTGGCAAAACCGTCTTTTGACACAATCTCCTCATTCTGCAGCTCCTTTACCGACGGCACAGATCCGTGTGCCCTGTACATTCTGCAGAGGTCGAGATAGCATGACCATGCTGACTCATCGTATCTGTATTCTGTCACTTCATTGTCAACACCGGACTTTCTTTTGGACAGGGCTATTATTTCCTCCGGTGTGGCAGGAAGCGAGTTTCCATCCCCTCTTACAAAGACAGTCTCCCTGAAATCACCGTCCCTGTAACGCACAATCGAATCAGATGGGAGCACTTTAAGCCCGAGTACAAACTTCTCTGCCTCATTGTCCGTGCTGCGCATAGCAAACCGGTACTTTACATGCGGGAAAATGTGCCTGTCGTTTATGACAGCAATCAGATTTTTGGTTCTGTCAATCTCGTCAAGGCTGAGGCCGAAAGCCTCGCCGTCATCTGCGACACCAATGAAGATCATGCCGCCTTCGCTGTTGGCAAAGCCAATGACTGTCTTTGCCCATTTCAATGGATTATCCGGTGTCAGAACTGATTTGAACTCATATTTCTGGTTTTCTGATATTACATCAGCAAACAGCTCTTTAATCTTCACGGCCAGTCTCCGGAATATATTCTGTGTCAGACATTACTCAAACATTTCAATAACGTTTTAATAACATTTCAATAACATTACTGAACATTTCAAAAAACTTGTCAGACATTACTGTAACATTTTAATAACATTATTTCACATTTCAAAAATTCCAAACAGTTGAAATAATATTGGTGCAGGCACAGAGACGGAGAATATATGGCATGAAGCTTCAGGAAGCATTGCGGAAGGTTATCAGGCAGTTCGGAGTCAGCGTCATTCAGGAAAAGAGGCTGATGCCTTTCCTTTCGGACTATAAGGCCTTTGAAGACTATCCTGCTGTGAAAGATGTCATGAGGGCCATCGCCACGGGGGATTACGGGAAGGAGCTGTGCCGCACGGCAGGCGAGAGCAATGCTGAGTACCTGCGCTTTGCCGGCAGCCTGAAGAAGTCCCTGGTGAGAGACAGGAATTTCAAGCAGGAGCTCGCCGACTACGCAGTGGACTCGATCTCATTTGCGCTCGGCCTTGTCTCTTCTGTCACAGAGCCTGATGATCACGGCTATGAGGCTGTTCAGAAGAGCTCAGGATGGCAGGGAAACCTGGGCATACAGGGAGGCGGTAATGCATCCGTCAGCTCAAAAGGCCGGCAGGAGCCATCTCCTCTGACGCAGGGCGGAGGCGCTGCCAGAGGCAGGTCTGGCAGTGTCCGGGACGCATGCCCTGACGGCGCAGTGCCGCACTGCAGAATTTACCGCGGCAATGACTTGACCGCCGCCTTTGAGAGCGGCGAGTTTTCAGAGTGCGTTGCTGACGGCACATTCCGCGGTATATACCCGGGTGACTACATAACGAGGAAGGTCTCAGTGTATGGCGCTGACGGTGTTGCTGGCACATACACGGTCAGGTTCATCATAGCTGATCTCGACATAGCGCTGAGCAGGGAACTTAAGACCCATCACGCGGTCATCGTGCCGGAGACTCCCCCGTTTGAGACATACATGAACCCAACCATTATAAAAAATGGCTATTATGCAGTGTCCTATATGAGCAGGACTGTCATGCCCGCCTTTGCACAGGGGCTTGCCGCAGCGTTCGGACCCTCCCACCTGATGAGCTTCAGTGCGGACGGGCAGTCCTGCAAGTGCAGGCTGATGACGCTTTCCATGGTATTTGGGGAGGCACTGCCTGACGGCTGGGTATGGGATCCCATTGACAGAGACTATTGCCTTGGCAGAGGGCAGCTCGCGGCCTTCCGCCTTAACCCTGACCTCAGGGGCAGGAACATGCGGTACTGGGTCAGTGATGCGCTTTCCTCACGCTTATATACATACGTGCACTTCATGTCCGTACACTATTCCGGCGGCATTCACGTCGGCCTGCATGACACGCCGGAACACCCCAGCGGGGTCAGGCCTTTTGCGCTGCTCGTGTAATCTTCAGTCAGAGGCCAGAGAGGCATATGGCTCATCGGCTGCCTGATCCGGGTAGAATTATCAGGCTCAGGCACAGAGACGGAGAATACATGGCATGAAGCTTCAGGACGCGCTGTGGAAAACCATCAGGCAGTTCGGCGTCAGCGTCATTCAGGAAAAGAGGCTGATGCCCTTCCTTGCGGATTACCGGGCCTTTGATGACTGCCCTGCGGTGAGGGACGTTATGAATGCCATTGCCACAGGTGAGTACAGGGAAAAGCTCTGCCTCGCGGCATGCGAAAGCAACGAGGAATGGCTGCGCTTTGCCGGCAGCCTGAAGAAGTCCCTGGTGATAGACAGGAACTTCAGACAGGAGCTCGCTGACTACGCTGTGGACTCTGTCTCCTTTGCGTTCGGACTGGTCCCTTCTGTAAAAGAGCCAGACGACTACAGCTTTGATGCAGTGCAGAAGAAAGCCGGAGAGCAGGTGAACCGAGGCTCTCAGGAAAACAGAAACGCACAGAGAGACGGAAATGCCCATGGCAGCCCGGCAGACAGCCAGAAAACAGCTCCAAAGCAGAGCAGCCGCAGGACCGGCTGGGTTATCTCCGGCAATTCATGGCAAACAGCCTCTGACGGCGCTGAGTCACACCGCCGCTTCTATCGCGGAAAAGACCTGACCTCTGCCTTTGAGAACGGCTTATTCAGCGCAGCTGTTGCGGACGGCTCCTTCCGTGACATCTTCCCGGGTGACTACATCATCAGGAAGATCACGGTGCCTGCTGCCGCCAATAAAGAAACAGGCACTTACAAGGTTAAGTTCATAATCGCTGACCTTGATTCCGCCCTGAAACCTGCCAGCCACGGAGTGACAGCCCACCACGCCGTTATCGTGCCTGAGGCACCGGTCTTTGATACGTACATGAACCTCAGCAACACCAATACAGGCGGCTATGCCGGGTCCTGCATGCAGAGGACAGCGATGCCTGTCTTTGCCAATGGGCTCTCCGGCGCGTTCGGAGCAGGGCATCTGCTGGAATTCAGCCCTGACGGGGCTGAGATAGGGGCATCAGACGGGCAGCACTGCCTGTGCAGGCTGATGACACTCTCCATGGTTTTCGGACAGACTCTGCCAAAGGTTTATTCCTGGTCCCTCTCCTGGCCTGACGTCAGAAAAGACAGCTGCCTTGGCGGAGTTCAGCTCGCCGCCTTCCGGCTGCATCAGGAACTTCAGGGCAATGGCCTGTGGTACTGGGTGAGCGATGTGCTTTCCAAGTCCTCTTCTCCCTTCACGTTTGTCCTCGTCAACGGTGGCGTCGGAGCAGTCGCCAACGATGCGTCGTACGCAGGCGGTGGGGTCCGCCCCTTCGCCCTGCTCTTGTAGTTTTCATTTGGCTGTGCGTCAGTGCTGTGCGGATTCGGACTGACGGGCAAAGTCCGTGGGATGCAGTCTGAGACAGATGTGTCTCCTGCGAACAGTATGAGTTCCCCTGCTGCCAGGAATCACCGATTGCTGAACGGCAGGAGGATCTTTAAGCAGGTGTGAAAAAACGCTGAGCGTCCGGCTTATGAGGCCGGCTCTTGTCTTCTGCTATCTCAGGGGCGCTTATGCTTCACGTCAGTCAGAAATGGGGACGTCAGCATTTCTCTTTGACATGATGAGCTGCTTTTCCAGTTCCCCGAGCTCCGCGAGGTCTTCGGCGTCTGCCTCTGCCGCTTCCTGCTGCCTGCGCCTGGCGTCGAACTCCTCATAGATCCTCCCTGCGAAATCATCAGCTCTTGCCTTTGATATTCTGCTGCGGTCCTGCAGCAGAGGCTTGTCCTGAAAGGTGATGAGCGCGTCGACATTCTTTTTCCAGAAGTCCATGGTCAGGTCATGCCTGTTTTTCACCCTTTCCTCGGCAGAGGTGAGGAAGATGTCCACAAGCCTGTTCAGCGAGTCAAGCTCTGATTCCAGAAGATAGTTCTTTGCAATTATGATGTCCTTCTTGCGCACAACAGAGCCCTCCCAGGAGGTCAGCCCCATATTGGGCAGCGAGGCATCGGCCCGTGAGGTGATAATCTCCGCGGCTGTATGCTCCGTGACGGCATAGAGCAGCTTGTTCTGAGTCTCCGCGAAGAACATCTGCGTGGCCTTGTCTGTGCTGTCATAGTCGCTGCTGAGTGCAAGGAGGTCGCGCACCTTCTGGTAGAACCGCTTCTCGGATGCGCGGATGTCCCGTATCCTGGCAAGCAGCTCATCGAAGTAGTCCGGTCGGCCGTCAGGGTTTTTGAGCCGCTCGTCGTCCATGGTGAAGCCCTTGACCAGGTACTCCTTCAGATGGCTCGTGGCCCACTGACGGAACTGCGTACCGCGGAGGCCTTTTGTGCGGAAGCCGACAGCTATGATCATCTCAAGGGAGTAGAAGACAACGCTGTAGCTTTTCCCGTCGGCAGCCGCTGTCATGTAATGCGTGACAGCATAGCTTTCATCGAGCTCCTTTTCCTTAAGTATGCTGCGTATGTGGTGGCTTATCGTCTGTTTGGAGACTGCAAAAAGGTCTGCCATCTGCTGCTGGCTGAGCCAGATTTTTCCGTCCCGGGCGTAAAGTGAAACTGATGCCCTGCCGTCAGCGGTGCGGTATATGATGATGTCTTTGCTGTTATCCATGATAATTGCTCACATTTATAAGTTTTTGCAGTCTCGGCGCAATGCAGTCAGCCTTTATTTACAGTTATTTTTAGCTTATTATACAATAAATTGCAGACTTAATATGAATATCATGACAAAAATAAATATGTTAATTGATTATACATGTGTTCATGATTCTTATGCTGCAAATAGAATCAAATGCTTGCCGGAAATTCAACTGTCAAATAATATTTGACAGTTGAAATGCCAAATTGTTTTGCTGAATCAGATTGTTATAGATTTAATGTCCAAAGGTCCCGGTGAGGTGGGAGAAAATTCCGCACTCTGCGGCCCGGCTGTTTATTCTATATATCCATCCAGACACAGCTGCTGATGCTTCACGAATCGTTCCGTCATTTCAGCTGAGTCAGCTGCCTGCTGATTTGACAATCAGAAGTCCCTGCAGGCCGGATAAAATCCTGCTGCCGTTTCCTCGGCAGCAGGAACAGAGCCGGCCGGTGATGATTCCGGTGAAATATTCAGAAAGCGGGTAATCATGGACTGAAATGACAGTTACTGCATATGCCTCCCGCTGGATGCAGGGGCCGGTCCGGAAGGGAATGAAGGATAAATCATGATATTTTCTGTCAGATGTCAAATAATATTTGACAACTGAAATGGCAAATACATGAGCTGTGTCAGTGTATTATGAATTTAATACTCAAAGGTCCCGGTGATGTTGGAGAAATTTCCCCCTCTGTTTCCCTGCCGCCCCCGCCTTCAGCTCTCCGGGCGGGCAGAGAGGCACGGTGCATCCGCATGCAGGGGGCACAATACCCCGTACTTATATGCGCCGGGGCGTTTCGGCTATATAATAGCCGCCTGACCTGACCGCGGGGACTGCTGTCCCGGCGGGGGCCGGTCCGGCCGGCGCCGGACTGGCTGTCAGGGCAGGGGCGATCCCGCGCGGCGGGAAGCAGGTCAGGGCAGCAGGTACGGAATGCAGATGGGCTGGCGTGAGATTAAGGAAGTGAGGAGCGCTCCCTGGGCGCTCTCGGCACTGATCTGGGTATACGATCACCTCGGGAAGCGCGCCTACCGGCTCTGCATATTCGTCATCGTGGTCTGCTTCTGGGCCACCCATCCCATGCACCGGAAATACTCCGCCGTCTATATCAGGCACTACCGCGCGTATGTCTCGCGCCTTGAGGAGGAGGGAAAGCTCCCGCCCGACGCCTACAGGGGGCGCGTCACCACCTTCCGCAACCTCCTGACCTTCGCCACCGGACTCATGACGCGCGCCCTTGCCTGGAGCGGGCGCTTCACCATCAACGACATCCGCTCCGCCGACCATGCCCATGAGCGCATGCTCAAGGCTGCTGAGCACGGCGCCTTCATCATCGGCTCCCATGCCGGCAACATGGAGATGCTCCGCGCCATGAACGACCAGCTGACTAAGAAGAAAATCAACGTCCTCAAGATGTCGTCGGTCTATAAGGGCTTTGCCTGCTACCTCAAATCCCTCAACAGCGGCTACGGCCTCAACGTCATCGAGACGGACGACATCTCCCCGGACACGGACGACGAGTCGGTGAGGGAGAAGGCCCTCGCCCGCTCGATTGCGACAGGCATAGAGCTTGAGGAGAAGGTGAGGAACGGCGAGTGGGTCGTGATGCTCGGCGACCGGGTCATTGACCGCAATACCAGGTACGTCGAGGCCGAGTTCCTCGGGGAGAAAGCGAGGTTCCCCGACGGCCCCTGGATCATGGCCTCGATGCTCGACGTCCCCTGCTATGTGATGCACGCGGTGCATGATCCGTCGACGGGCTCGATAGTCCTCTACTTCAGGGAGATAGGGAAGGTCGTTCTCCCCCGCGGGAAAAAGCGCGAGGAGGCCCTCCGGAGATACGTGGCTGACTACGCGGCTGAGCTCGAGCGGATCCTCGTGCGCTCGCCGCTCGACTGGGGCAACTTCTATGACTTCTGGCATATCTGAGAAAACCTTGCGCCTGCCGCGCCCTGACATCGCTGAGGCAGGCGAGCGCACGGTCATTGCGGAATTCACAGTCTCTCCCTCACTTGTCTGGCTCCGGGGCCACTTCCCGGATGCTCCGGTGCTCCCCGGGGCGGCGGAGCTCTTCATCGCTGGCTCTCTCGCGGGGGAAATCAGCGCGCTCCGCGGCGCTCCCCTCTCCTTCAGCGGCGCTGACCGGGTGAAGTTCATGCGCCCCGCGCTCCCGGGGGACCGGCTCCGCGCGGAGCTCACGCTGAGTGATTCAGGTGACAGCGTGAGCTTCAGGCTTGTGCCGGCTGAGGGCGGCCCTGCGTACTCGTCGGGGACGCTGCTCCTCCGGGGCGCTGAAGGCGCCTCACTTTCAGATGCCCCGTGCCCTGAGGCGCCCGCGCGGCTTGTCCTTGACCATGAGGACCTCGCCGCCGTCATGCCGCAGAAGGGCCCGATGCTGATGGCAGACGCGCTCCTCTCATTCTCCCTCGATGAGGCTGCCGGCACCGTATCCGGGATGACTGTCTCTGACCCTTATGCCTCAGGCTGCGCCGCCGTCAGCGGCGGGGAATTTCCTCCCCTCATCATCACCGAGAGCATGGCGCAGTGCGTCTGCGCGGTCATGGCGGAGCGGCAGAGGCGTGAGGGCAGGGCTCTCCCCATAGCGCTCCTCCTCGGCGTGAGGGGGCTGGTTCTTGACGCGGCGGTGATTGCGGAAGGGAAGCCTCTTGCCGTCACGGCGGAGAGCTCATTCTTCGATGACACGAGGGGTGTCTTCTCCTGCCGGGCCTTCTCCGGCGGACGCCCCGCCGCGGAGGGCTGCCTCACCCTCGGCTGGACTGACCGGGAGTGGCTCCTCAGGCTCACCGGAGCGGAGCGCTGAGCCGAAGCAATCCCCGGGAGCCGGCTCATTTACGGCACCGGCCGCAGGGCTCTTACTAACGCTCCCCGCTATCGTGTAAAATTACGGCAGTTTTCAGAGGGGAGCCACTATGCCGGACATCAGGGCGGAGCGCACCAGAGAGGAAGTATTTGCCGAGGTGAGGGATCTCCTCATGAGCGCCTTTTCCCTGGAGGCCGGGGAGATTGCGCCTGATGCCTCGTTCAGGGATCTCGACATTGACTCCATGGACTTCCTCGACTTCCTCACCGACCTCGGGCAGCGCATGGACCGCCGCCTCTCCGCCCGCGACTTCGCCGGGGTGAGGACCGTCGGCGACCTCGTCGGCATTCTCACGGGCGAGGTGAAGCCCAGCAGCCTTGTCCTCGGAATAAGGAACAAAGATCATGAATAGGCTTCTTGCAGCCGCCGCTGCTGCGCTCACCATCCTGCCGCTCACTGCGCTCTCCGCGGAGACGGCTGACCATGTCCCCTTCTCCGAGCTCACCGGAGGCTCCGTCGCGGGGACCTTCACCGAGACCAGGACCATCCCCGGGGCGGAGCGCGCCTTTGAGATGGCGGGGAGCTTCATGACCTCTCCGGAGAGGCTCTGCTGGAAAATGGAGAAGCCCTTCGTCAAGGCCTGGGAATTTGAGGACGGTAGAACAACGGAGAAGACGCCCGGCGGCATCGTGAGGCAGCTCGGGGAGCAGGGCCCCGGGCGGCTCATCGCCGATCTCCTCTCCGGGATCGCCTCCGGGGGGCTTGATGCGGTGAAGGGCGACTTCACCCTTGCCTCAGCGGAGAAGACCGCCGGAGGCTGGGCCTATGAGCTTGCCCCGGTGAGCGCCATGATGAGGAAGGCCCTGAAGTCCGTAAGGCTCGTGACGGAGGGCGGCCGCTTCTCGGAGTTCTCCGTCACTGACGCGGGAGGCGGCAGCACGGTGATGAGGTTTGAAGGCACCGGGGCTGTCTCACCGGAGCAGTTTGACCTGGAATTCCCCCGTTTCTGCGATGTCCATTAAAAGGCGCGGCCTTCTCGTCTATATCGCGATCCTCGTCATTGCCGCCGCGGCGGCAGTGCTGAGGCTCATGTCGTCCGGGGAGCCCTTCAGGACCGACATCTACGGCATGGTGCCGGGGCTTCCCGATCCCGCGGAGGAGGAGTTCACGAGGAGGATCGCGAGGGAGGCGGTGTTCCTCGCGGAGGGAAAGGACCTCTCCGTAACCCTGGAGACGGCGGGAGAGCTCCGGGACCTTGTCAGAAGGAGCGGGGCTGTGGAGCTCCGGTCTCAGGATCCTGCAGAGGCAGCGTCATTTGTCTTCTCGCACCGCTACAGCTTCCCTCCTCCTCCCGGGGTGCAGAACGGCGGCCTCGCGCAGTACATCCTTGAAATCCTCTACTCCCCCTTCAGCGCCGTCTCCGCGGGCGAAATCAGGAAGGATCCGCTGTTCGCCTCGAGGAACGCCGCGTCATACCTCCCCTCTGACTGGAGCATGTCCGGTGACGGCCTCCCCTACCGGAAATCAGGGAAGGGATACGCGGTGCTCCTCGAGGGCTCCGGAACAGGGAAGGGCGCTCCCGGCATCAGCGGCCTTGAGTCATTCCGGGATAAGGCGTCTGCCAGGGGCGTGACGGTGAGCTTCACCGGCGCCATGTTCTTCTCGGAGCGCTACGCGGAGCGCTCGAAGCGCGACGTCGGGGTCATCGGCACCGGCTCCATGATCATCGTGCTTCTTCTCCAGATGTACATATTCAGGAGGATTGTGCCGGTTATCCACACGCTCATCGCGCTCACCGTCTCCCTGGGCGCCGGCATCGCCGCGGTGCTCGCCGTCTCGGGCTCGGTGCATGTCATGACTCTGGCGCTCTCCTCCTGCCTCGTCGGGATCTGCTTTGACTATGTGCTTCACTCGCTCCTTTACTTCAGGAGAACGGGAAACGGGGGTGACGGGGCGCTGCCCGGTGTCATGGTGAGATCGCTCGCGGAGAGCCTCCTCACGAGCGTCATCGCCTACGCGGCCATGCTCATGACTGACCTCCGCGTGCTCCGGGAGCTCATGATCTTCGCGGTCGCGGCTCTTGCCGCGGTGTTCTTCTACGCGGTGCTCGTCATCCCGATGGTGAGGTTCCCCGCTCCGCGCGGGGAGAGGGCGCCCCGCGTGCCCGCCGTCCCGCGCCTCATAAGGCTTGCTGTGCCCCTTGCCGCCGCGGCGCCGGGGCTTTTTCTGCTGCCGTTCGTCTCCTTCAATGACGATGTCGGCGCCATGCAGAAGGCGGATCCGGAGCTCATGGAAATGCATGAGCATATTGAGGAGACGGTGAGCGGCGGAAAGCGCGCGAAATGGTTCGTCATGGGCCGCGGCACCTGTGAGGCGCTCGGAAAGGAGCTCTCCCCTGAGGAGCTCCGCGGGACGCTGCTTCCCTGCCGCGCGGTGCCCTCCGGGAAGGCGCAGCTTGAGAGCATCCGGCAGTGGAAGGCGCTTCTTCCGGAGCTTGAGGGTGCGTACAGGCAGGCAGGGATTGAGATAAAGCCTGAGGACGCCGGGCTTGACAGGGCAGCGCCCTTTAAGGCGGAGGAGTTCCCCGGAGGAGCCGCAAGGTTCTTCTGCGGCGATGAGGTCCTGGTGAAGACCGGCAGCGCTGACTCTGCCCTTCTTCAGAAAATCTCCTCCCTGCCGGGGGTGAGGATCGTTGACAGCAGGGGGCACTGGAGCGGCGCGTTCCGGACGTACCGGGAGAGCCTCCTCATTGTCCTGGGCGCGGCGTTCCTCCTCGCTCTCATTCCCGCAGGCATCATCATGCGGCGGAGGATGCTCACCGGCTTTGTCATCCCGATGCTCGCGGGGCTCGGGCTCGCGCTCGCGGCAGGCTTTGCGGCCGGGTACTTCAACCTCTTCACCGTCCTTGCGCTCTTCATGGTGATGGGGCTCGGCGCCGACTATTGCATATTCCTACACAACAGCCCGGGGGACGGGTATGTCCTCCGCTCCGTCGGAGCGTCGTGGCTCACGACCGAGATATCGTTCGGGCTCCTCTCCTTCTCGGACACCGCGGTCCTGTCCTCCTACGGCCTGGTGCTCTCGGCTGGGCTCGCCGGAGTGGCGCTCACTGCAGTGCTCGCCTTTGCGGGAAGAAACGGTGAAAGCTCCGGGCAGATGCCTTGAGGCCAAATGAAAAAAACTGCCTCATCAGACCCCCGTTTTTGTAAGAAATTTACAAAAAACGGGATTAAATTGAAATTTGTGCCTCACCTCAGGGCCAAAACCCGCAAATAAGGCTGAGTCCGCTGCAGTCCATGCTGATGCCTGACGACTCGTCTGGGAAAGTGTCGCGGCACGAAAATATTCGTTTGAAAAAGTGTCACGGAACCGGGAATATTCGTTTGAAAAAGTGTCGTGATACGGGAAACATTCGTTTGAAAAAGTGTCGCGGCACGAAAATATTCGTTTGAAAAAGTGTCGCGGCACAGACTTGTGATCGCTGATCTGCCGTTGCCGGACGGGGAAAACTGCGCTCTCCGGGGGAGGAAGGAAACCGGGGCCTCCTCATGCCGCCGGCGGGATCTGCATACCTGGCGGAATGTCCGCGGTGCCGGTGCCCTGCGGCACTGCGCCGGATGAAAATAAATGACGCGGCGTCAGACGTCTACTATAATAGCAGCCGGACATTTATTGAGCGCCGGACATGCACAGAATCAGCCTTCTACTCAGGAAAATCAGCACGCTTCTCTTGTTTGCCTATTTCTCGGCAGGCGCCCTGACCCTGGGCGTCGCTGTCTATGCGATCGCGCGGCTCTTCATCCGGGACATAAGGGGCAGGGCTCTCTTCATCAGGCGCTGCACCTCAAAGGGCTTCAGGAGCATCAATGCCGCGGCAAGGCTCCTCCGGGTCTACCGGGTGAGCCTTGAGGGCGCCGTCCCCTCCGCCTCAGAGGTCCGGAACACGGTCATCATCGCGAACCACCCGACGCTCATCGACTACATGATCCTGACCTCGCTCCTTCCGGAGAACACCACCTGCGTCGTCTCGGGAAGGCTCATGAGCGGCTTCATGAGGCACATCATCTCCCACATGCTCTACATCAGCAATGATCTCCCGCTTGAGGACTGGAGCTCGCTCATCAGCCCGGAGGACGCCATCCTGATATTCCCGGAGGGCACGAGAAGCTCCCACCATGGCTGGAGGATAAAGTTCCGCCGCGGCGCCTCGAACCTTGCCTTAAGGCTCGGGCGGGACATCATCCCGCTCCGGATTGAGTGCTCCGAGCGGAACTACCTCGGAAGCGGCTTCCTGAACCTTGATGTCCCGGAGAGAGTCCCGGTCATCTCGTTCTCCTTCGGAGAAAGGATAAGCGTCTCCGGGTACCTCGGGGGCGGCACGCCGGTCACGCTTGCCGCGAGGAACCTCACGGCGGATCTCGAGGAGCGCTATGCCGCGTGGCTCGGCACGGAGCGTGACGGCGCCGGCGGGAAGGCAGAGGCCCCCGCAGGCGCTGAAGGCAGCTCAGGAGAGAGGCAGTGAGGCTGTTTGTGACGGGCGTGTATGAGATAATGACGCGCATGGCGGATTTTCCGGGGGCAGGCAGGTGACAGTCTGGAGCAGGGACAGGGAGGTCGGCAACTGGCCGCTCGGCATAGCGATAGTGCTCTGGATCCACGATCACCTGGGGAGAGCGGCCTGCCGGGCGTCGGTGTCGTTCGTGGTGACGTTCTACTGGCTCGGGGCAAAGAGAGCGAGGGGCTGCTCGGCGGAGTACCTCAGGACCGTCCGCGCGTACATGGCGGAGCGGGAGAGGGCCGGGACGCTTCCCCCTGACGCGTACCGCGGCAGGCTCAATACCTATCTCCACCTCAGGAACTACGGCACCTGCCTCATGGAGAAGATCCTCGCCTGGAGCGGGAGGCTCGGGATAGGGAGCACCGTCTCGCGCGGCAATGCCCATGAGAGGATGCTTGAGGCGGCGAAGCACGGCGCGTTCATCATCGGCTCGCATGTCGGCAACATCGAGATGCTCCGGGCCATCAACGACCACCTGACGAGAAAGACCGTCAACGTGATGATGGAGACCTCCGCCTACAACAAGTTCGCGGGGCTCCTCAGGAACATGAACAGCGACTACGGCCTCAACATCATAAAGGTCGATGACTTCAGCACCGGAGGCTCCGGGAGCAGGGAGGGCCAGCTTGCCGCGGCGTTCAGGACCGGCATCGAGATCCGCGAGAGGATAGAGCGGGGCGAGTGGGTGGTAATCCTCGGCGACCGCGTGCTCGACAGCAGCACGGAGTCGGTGGAGGTGACGCTCCTCGGGAAAAAGGCGCGCTTCCCCGTCGGGCCCTGGGTGCTCGCCGCCGCGGTGGGGGCCCCCTGCTGCCTCCTGCACTCGGTGCACGAGAACGGCAGCCCGGTCATATATTTCAGGGAGCTCGGCGAGGTGGTCCTTGACCGGAAGGACCGCATGGGGAGCATAAGGAAGTACGCGGAGATCTATGCCTCGGAGCTCGAGGGCATCCTGATGAGAAGTCCGCTTGACTGGGGAAACTTTTATGACTACTGGGCAGTATGAGGGCATGTTCGTCTACCGCGGCCGGGTGCAGTTCTATGACTGCGACCCGATGGGCGTGGTGTGGCACGGCAACTACCTCCGCTTCATGGAGCAGGCCAGGTTTGCCCTGATAGACGCCATAGGCTACGACTACCGGATGATCCGCGAGGAGGACTGCTATGATCTCCCGATCATCGAGGTCAACTTCATCAAGTATGTGAGGCCTCTCACGGCAGGCGACGAGTTCGACGTCATCCTCCTCATCAGGGAGTGCGGCGTCAGGCTGGTCTTCGACTACGTGATAGGAAAGGGCGACACCGTCTGCATCAAGGCCCGCACCACGCAGTGCGCGGTGAACCGGAAGACCGGTGCCATGGAGTTCCGGATGCCCGAGAGGCTCGCGGAGCATATCCTCGGGGCCTGCGGGAGCGGGAAGTTCGGGGTGCGGCCTTACGGGTGCTATAAGGGAGGCATGCTCCGCTGATGGACTTCAGCTTTGATCTCACCGGGATCTGCGCCATGTCCCCGGCCCTCCCGGACACCGTGAGCTTCCTTTCCTGGGCTGAGGGTGACGGCGCGTTCCCGGTGAAGGAGGGGCGGGTGAAGAGCCCTCTGGTGCCCGGGATGCTCTCCCGCCGCCTGCTCCCGGGAGACCTCCTCGCGGTCGCGGCGATGCTCTCGCTGGAGCGCCTCGCGGGGCTTCCGGATGCCGCGGTGTTCGCGAGCATGACCGGCGAGACGCCGCGCTGCGTCAGGATGCTCAGGAGCGTCCGGGATACGGGCGGGGTGTCCCCTGCGGAGTTCTCGGGAAGCGTCCACAACTCGCCCTCCGGGTATTACTCGATGATAAGCGGCTGCCATGCCTCCTCCTCGTCGCTCGCGGGAGGCGCTGACACCGTCATCGCGGGGCTCTCTGAGTGCGTGAGTGAGCTGTACGGGCTCGGGAGAGGGAGCGTGCATGCGGTCTTCTACGAGAACTCCCTCCCGGGGAGCCTCGTGAACGTGCCGGAGGGCTTTCACGGACCGTATGCGGCGGCGCTCTCGCTCCGGAGGGGCGGTGGCATCCGGCTCCGCGATGATGAGGTCGCGGGCGCGGACGGGCCGGGGCTTTTAAGGCTCCTCATGAGGAAGTATCCTGAATTGCTTAAAGAGAAAACGGCAGGAGCGTGCGATGCGTGATCCCGTGTTTGAAATGGAAAGTGTGACGGGATCGTCTTACAGCGCCCGCTTCAGGGCGGATGCGGATCTCGACTGGTTCAGGGGGCACTTCGAGGGCCTTCCGGTGCTCCCCGGCATCGCGCAGGTTTACTTTGTGACGCTCGCCCTCGGAAAAATCTCCGCTGCGGCGGGGCGGGATCTCCGGATCGCGGGGTTCAGGCAGGTGAAGTTCACCTTCCCCATGGTTCCCGGGGATGAGGCGGAGATTGAGGTCACGGCGGATGAGGGGCAGGAGGAGCTCTCCTTCAGGATCAGCTCGCCTCTCGGCATGGTGTTCTCGGAGGGGCGCGCGGCGCTCGCCGGAGGCGCGTCATGATGACGGATGTCGTTATCGGTGAGAGGTTCGAGGAGGTCATGCCGCAGAAGTACCCGATGCTCATGATCGACTCCCTCGACAGCTGGGAGTTCGACGGGGCGGGGCCCTCGCTCTCCGGGGTGTGCTCATACTCTGCTGGACGGAGGTTCTGCACGGCGCTCAGTGCCGACGGATCGCTTCCCGCCTGGGCGCTCATCGAGGTCATGGCGCAGGCGGTGAGCGCCGTCATGGGGAACTACTACGAGAGCCGCGGGAAGCACACGCCGGTCGGGCTCCTCATCGGCGTCCGGCGCTTTGACGCGGGCGGCATCGTGTCGGTGCCGCGGCTCACGGATCTTAAGGTGAGCGCGGCGAGCGGCTTCTTTGACGAGGCCATGGCCGCCTTCGACTGCAGCGTGAGCGGCGCGGAGGGGAGCATAAGCGCCTCGGCGAAGCTCATCGTCTGCCGGCCGGAAAAGGACGGCTTCACGGAGATGTTCAGCCGCCCGGGGAGGCCGGCGCCTGATCCGGCGCTCTTTCATATAGTCTGACAGGCATCAGATTAGATCGGCGCCTCAGAAACGGCGGGGCGCGCAAAGTAAAATACGGGGCTGTGCTTCGGGAAGGGGCCTGCCGGACGGGCAGGAGAGCTTCCGGGGCAGGGCAAAACAGAAAGATAATGGAGAGGATTAAATGTCTGCTAACAGGGACGAGGTGATGGCTGAAATCAGGGCTCTTCTGGTGAAGAACTTCCGCTTGAACGGGGAGGACATCACTCCGGAGTCCACCCTCAAGTCGCTTGATCTCGACTCAATCGACTTCATCGATCTGATCTCGGAGCTTGAGCGCAACAGAAAGCTCAGGTTCGCCCCCAACGACTTCGCGGGCGTAAAGACCATCGACAACGTGGTCAGCATCCTCTCCGGCGACGCCGCTCCCGGCAGCTTCGCCCCGAAGGATCAGCAGAAGTAGGCAGCGGGCGGCGGAGCGCCGCTCACACAATATCCAGAGTCATGCCGGAGCGTCCCGCGCGCCGGCAGCGCCGTGCTTTTCCCTGCCCGGGAGACGGATGCGGCCGGACATTCATGCATGAGAGGTGTCAGTATGGACAGAAAGAGAATCGTGATTACCGGCATGGGAGCCTGGTCGCCGCTCGGCAATACCATGGAGAAGGCGCTCGCCGCGCTCCGGAGCCTCAGGAACCGGACTGAGGTGCAGGACGGAGTCCTCGGAGAATACCGGAACTTCAACACCCGCCTCGGCGCCGTGGTGCATGAGGAGCTTCCTGACTACCCGAGAAAGAAGACCCGCACCATGGGGCGCATCGGGATGCTGGCCGCAGCGGCGAGCGATGACGCGCTCCGGGACGCGGGGCTCAGGGACGATCCGGTCCTCGCCTCAGGCGATACCGGCATCGCCTACGGAAGCTCCGGCGGCTCCACCGCGGCGTTCCGCGACGTCGCGGGCTTCGAGTCCAATAAGGACGTGGTCTACCTCAGGGGATCGACCTACGTCACCATGATGCCGCACACCGTTCCCGTCAACCTCTCGATATTCTTCGGGATCACCGGGGAGATCGTACCGACCTCGGTCGCCTGCGCCTCGGGCTCGATGGCGGTGGGCTACGGGCGCGACATGATGCTGCTCGGGCGCGAGAAAGTCATGCTCTGCGGCGGCGCCGAGGAGTTCTCGCCGCTCTCCGTCGGGGTGTTCGACGCGCTCTTCCAGACGAGCCGCGCTGAGGATCCCGCGCTTGCACCGAGGCCCTTCGACAGAAGCCGCGACGGCATCGTCGTCGGGGAGGGCGCCGGCACCGTCATTCTCGAGGAGTATGAGAGCGCAAGGGCAAGGGGCGCGAGGATATACGCGGAGGTCGCGGGCTTCGCCTCGAACTCCGACGCGACCCACATCACCGCGCCGAGCGCCGACGGCATGGAGCGCTGCATGAGGAAGGCGCTTGCTGACGCCGGGCTCTCCCCCTCCGACATCGGCTACGTGAACGGCCACGGCACCGGCACCGAGCTCGGCGACATCGCCGAGTCGCAGGCGACTGCGCGGGTGTTCGGCAATAAGGTCCCCTTCTCCGCCATCAAGTCCTACATGGGCCACACCCTGGGTGCGGCAGGCGCCCTCGAGACCGTCTACTCGGTCCTCATGCAGCAGGAGGGCTGGCTTGCCCCGAACCTCAACCTCACGGAGCCCGATCCGAGGTGCGGCGATCTTGACTACATCACGGGCGGGGGGAGAGCTGCCGATCCGGAGTTCGTCATGGTCAACAACTTCGCCTTCGGCGGCGTCAACACCTCGCTCATCCTCAGGAAGATATGAGGCTCAGGAAGACGGTAAACATTGCGGTGATAGCGGCGACCGCCTGCTACCCCGCAGCGGTGTGGTGGGCGCTCAGGAACGGGCTCGGCGGCACGGTCCTCTGGATCGCCGCGGGGCTCATACTCCTCCGCCTCATCCTGAACGGCTTCCGGAGGAACCCGATCCTGGTGTTCCTTCTCCTCGCGATGACCGCGGCCGCGGCGGCCTTTTCGCTAAGCGGCGAGGCGCTCCTCGCGAAGCTCTATCCGGTGTTCGCGGGCTGCGCTCTCCTCGCGGTATTCGGGTACTCGCTCACCATGGAGAAGTGCATAGTGCAGAGGTTCGCCGAGGTGAGCGTTCCCCCTGAGGAGCGCTCGGAGTTCTTCAGGCTCTACTGCCGGCGCGTCACCTGGGCCTGGTGCATATTCTATGTGCTGAACGGCTCCGTGGCGCTCTCGACCTGCTTCATGTCCGACACGGTCTGGGCGCTCTGGAACGGCTTCATCTCCTACATCCTGATGGGCTTCATGTTCGCGGGAGAGTTCGCCATAAGGATTTACCTCAAGAGAAAGAAGAGGTTCTGAGCCCCGGGGTCCCTGACATGAAAAGACTGTTCTGGCGCGACAGGAGCGAGGAGACCTTCCCCGCGGGGGTGCGCGTCCTCATGGCGGGATACCGCATCTTCGGACGGGGCTTCGGGGACTTCATCACCTGGTGGGTCATCGCCGCCTACTGGCTCTTCAACCCGCGGGCAAGGAGGATCTCAAGGGAGTACCTTGACCGGGCGGAGAGGTTCGCGGAAAAGTCCGGGAAGGGGAGGCTCCGCCTCAGCACGCTCGCGCATTTCGAGCGCTTCGGGCATGCCATCGCCGAGCGGATCCTCGCCTGGAGCGGGGAGATGACGCGCGGCGAGGCGGACTACCGCGACGGGGCGTTCGGGCGTCTTCAGGAGCTTTCCCGGGAGGGGAGGAGCGTACTCCTCCTCAGCTCCCACCTCGGCAACACCGAGATCCTCCGCGCCTTCAACACCAGAAGGCTCCGGGTCACGGTCAACGTGCTGACGGACTCCCGGAACAGCCGGAAGATGGCGGAGATCATAAGGAGCGCGGGCCCGGAGTCAGCCATCCATGTGGTTGAGGCCGGCGATGAGGACGCCGTCATGAAGGCGTTCCTGGGCGGCGCCATTGAGAGGGGCGAGTGGTTCGCCATGATGGCGGACCGGCTCACGGGCGAGGGCAGCCGGAGGACGGTGCAGGCAGAGCTCATCGGGGAGAGGGTGACGCTCCCCGCCTCGCCCTGGATAGTGGCGTCGGCGTTCAGGCTCCCGGTCTTCCTTCTCCATGCGGTGAGGACAGGGAGGAGGTACTCGGTGTACCTTAAGGAGATCGGGCCGGTAGCCCTTGACCGGAGGAACCGCAGCGCCTCCGCGGCGCGCTATGCCGAGATGTACTGCCGGGAGCTTGAGAGGCTCATCCTTGAGGCTCCCTATGACTGGTTCAACTTCTATGACTTCTGGAGGGAGGATGCTGGCAGTTAACGGATTCGGGACGGTGAGCTGCCTCGGTGCAGATCTTGCCGGGACGCGGGAGTTCTTCCGGAGCACGGGCGGCGCGCCGGAGGGGCCGCACACCCTCTCTTTCCCCGGGATATCCGCGGACTCCCTCAGGGAGGCGGATCTCAGAGGCTTTGACACCTCGGGGGAGGACTATTTCACTCTCCTCCGGGCGGAGAGGATAAAGACGGAGAGCAGGAGCATCGTCCTCCTCCGGCACGCGCTCGCACAGCTTGCGCCGGAGCTTGACGCGGCGTTCACCCGCTTCGGGAAGGAGAGGATCGCCTGCGTCACAGGTACCTCCACCGCATCGCTCAATGAGGCTGAGAGGGATCTTGAGGAGGGGAAGTCCCCTGATGAGGGCTTTGACTTCTCCCTAGGGAATGTCGCCTGCATGTCCGACTATGTGCGCGACACCCTTAAGATCGGAGGCCCCTGCTGGTCGGCCGCGACGGCCTGCACCTCCTCCTCGCGCGCGCTCATCTCCGCGGCGGGCCTCATAGAGGCCGGCGTCGCCGACGCGGTCATCGCGGGCGGCGTGAGCGTGATATCGCACGTGACGGCGGCGGGCTTTAAATCACTCGGCGTGCTATCAGATGAGAGGTGCCTCCCCTTCCACCGGGCGAGGAAGGGGATAAACATCGGCGAGGCGGCCGTGCTCACGGTCATCACCCGCGAGCCGCTCTGCGGATCGGACCTCTTTCTCGCGGGCTTCGGCGCCACGGCTGACGGCTTCAGCATCTCGGCTCCGGCGCCTGACGCCGGGCCGCAGAAGGAGGCGGTGCGGGAGGCCATGAGGCGGGCGGGGATCGGGCCGGAGGACATAGGCTGCGCGGCGCTCCACGGAACCGGCACCCCGGCGAATGACGCGATGGAGAGCAGGCTGATGCATGATCTCCTCCCTGACGTGCCCGCCTTCGCCCCGAAGTACTTCACCGGGCACACCCTGAGCGCCGCGGGAGCCATGGGCGTGATGCTCTCGGCGCTCGTGATTGAGGATGAGATCCCCATACCGGCCCTGCCGTACGCCGCGGAGGATATTGATCCGGAGCTCCCCCGCTTCAGCCTCGTGACGGAGAGGGGACGGCGCCCGAAGGGCAGGTACGCGCTCGCTGACTCCTTCGCCTTCGGCGGGAACAACGCGGCAGTCATTATCGGAACACACGGAAAATAAGGACATGAATATGGGCAGAAGAGTTCTTGTGACAGGAGCTGACCGCGGCATCGGAATGGCCGCGGCGCTCCGCCTCGCTGACGCGGGCTTTGACATCGCGGTGCACTGCAGGAGCAACCTGAAGGGTGCGGAGGAGACCGCGGAGGCGGTACGGTCAAAGGGCCGCTCCGCCGAGATCCTGCAGTTCGACGTCTCGGACCGGAATGCCGCCCGGGAGGCGCTCGAGGGCTCCATGGAGAAAAGCGGCGCCTTCTGGGGAATCGTCTCGAACGCAGGCGTCATCAGGGACGGCCCGTTCCCCGCGATGGGCGGCGATGACTGGGATCTGGTGATAGACACCAACCTCACCGGGTTTTACAACGTGGTGAACCCCTGCGTGATGCCCATGATAAGGCTCCGCGACGGCGGGCGCATCGTCGCGGTCTCCTCGGTCTCAGGGGTTGCCGGGAACCGCGGGCAGGTCAACTACGCCGCCTCCAAGGGCGGACTCATCGCGGCCTGCAAGTCGCTTGCACTGGAGCTCGCGAAGCGCGGCATCACGGTGAACGCGGTGGCCCCCGGCTGCATAGACACCGGGATGGTAAGCCAGGAGGTTCTGGAGCAGGCCATGCCCATGATCCCGATGCGCCGCGCCGGGAAGCCCTCCGAGGTCGCGGGCTGCATCGCCTTCCTCTTCTCGGAGGAGGCCGCCTACGTGACGAGGCAGGTCCTGAGCGTCAACGGCGGGATGATCTGATGCTGGAGTACCGGAGCTGGAGCGATCTCCTCACGGACGGGGAGAACGGGGACGCGGCCATCGCCGTTTCGGATGACGGGGAGTACACTCTCTCTGACCTCAGGGAGAGGGCGGCCTCGGTGTCGGCAGCCCTTGCCGGGGCCGGAGTGAGGACCGCGGCGGTCTGCACCGACGACTTCAGGATGTTCCTCGAATCGCTTGCGGGCTGCTTCATGGCGGGAGTGCACGCGTATCTGCCGAGCTCCTTCGACCGGAGCCATTTCGCGCTCATAGGCGACCGCTTTGAGGCGGTGCTCACCGACGGCAGCGCTGATCTCTCATTCCTCAGCGGCAAAAGGATGCTCTCCATCGCCGGGCTCGCCTCCCGGAAGGGCTTAAGGCCCCGCGCCTTCGACGAGAGGGCCGGGCGCTGCACGCTCTTCACCTCGGGCTCCACAGGGACGCCGAAGGAGGACAGCAAGACCGCGCGCGAGCTCATCCTCCGTGCCATAGGCGAGCATCCCGGGGTAAGCATGTGCTACGGGAGGGGCAGAAGGGTGTTCGCGACTGTTCCCTGCCGGCACGGCTACGGCCTTACGAGCAGGGTGATGCTCTCCCTCCTTACCCTGTCAGTCTCCTTCCCGCGCGCAATAGCCTCGCAGGAGGAGCTCGGCAGGATCCCGGAGGGATCGCTCCTGGTGACGTCTCCCTCCTTCATCAGAAGGCTTGATCCGGAGGGGCGGAAGGCACGGTGCGCCCATGTCATGGCGGCAGGCGGGAGGATGACGCCGGAGGCGATGGGGCTCTCGGTGAGAGTGCTCGGAGTTCCGGCACTCGACGTCTACGGGAGCACGGAGACCGGAGTCGTCGCGACGAGGCTCGATGACGCTCCGGGGAAGCCCTGGATCCCGCTTCCGGAGTATCACCTTTATGCGGATGCGGAGGGACGGCTCCATGTTGACCGCGATCCGGTGCATGACGGCCGTGACCTGCTCTGCGGGGACTATGTCTCGTTCAATGAGGACGGCAGCTTCGTCCTCCGCGGGAGGATCGGGCGCGAGGTGAAGATCGAGGACACCCTGGTCTCCCTGAACAAGGTGGAGGCGGCCATGGCGGGCGATCCCTGGATAGCAGCGGCCGCTGCCGTCGATGTCCGCCATAAGGAGAGGGAGGGCATCGGCGTTGCCGCGGTCCTCTCTCCCCGGGGGCTCCGCGAGACCGGGGGGATGACACCGGGGAAAATCCTCATCGCGCTACGGGAGCGCTCCGCGGGGAGGCTCTCGCCCATCGAGCGCCCGAGGTACCTCAGGATCGTGGAGCGGCTTGAGGAGAACGCGATGAGCAAGGTGCCGAGGGAGTGGGTGCTGGGGCTCTTTGAGGGAAAGGACTGACCGGGAGAGACTGATGGCTGCGAACGATCTGAGAAAGGATTCCTGCCTCATAGTTCCGTGCTACCGGCACGCCGGGCCGCTTCTTGAGGAGCTCGGGAGGCTCAGGGCCTTCCGTATGCCCATCATCGTGGTTGATGACGGAAACGCTCCGGAGGAGAGCGCGCGCCTCGCCGCCGCGGCCTCGGAGAGCGTCATTGTTCTCCGGAACGAAGAGAACATGGGGAAGGGCGCGAGCGTCCTCAAAGGCTTTCAGAAGGCTGAGGAGCTCGGCTTCAGGTATGCAGTGCAGATCGACGCGGACGGGCAGCTCGACACCGGCGGCATAGCTGACATCCTGGCGGCGGCGGAGAAGAACCCGGGGTGCCTCATCTACGGCGTGCCGGTCTACGACCGCTCGGTCAACCGGCTCCGCTATGTCTCGAGGTTCATCACCCACTTCTGGGTGTCAATAGAGCTCGGGAGGCGGGAGATCATCGACACGATGTGCGGCCTCAGGCTCTATCCTCTTAAGGAGACCCTGGAGATCTGCCGGAGGCACCGCCCCGGGGCGAGGATGGACTTCGACTCGGAGATATTCGTGAGGCTCTGCTGGGCAGGCGTGAGGGACGTGCCGGTGCCGGTGAAGGTGAGGTACATCGAGAACGGCGTCAGCAACTTTGACGTGCTCCGGGACAACGTCAGGATATCCTGGATGCACACGAGGCTCATCTACGAGAAGTGCCTCTCGGGGCTCCTGAGGCTCTTCGGGATAAGGCGCTGAGCGGCGGCGGCCGGCTGCGGGCTGAAAGGAAATTGTTTCCGCTCGTTTTCCGGACGCAAACCGGACGGAAAATATTATCGTCCGTTTTCGTCTGCAGGACACCGGGGCACGGGACAGTCAGGAAATGAAGGAAAACAGTCATCTCGAGTTCAGGCAGCAGGTTACCAGCGCGTTTCTGAAGACGGTCAGCGCCTTTGCCAACGGTGAGGGCGGAAAAATCGTGTTCGGAAGGGCGGCTGACGGCAGCATCTCTCCTCCGGACTCACCGGAACAGGCAAAGCTCTCCATTGAGAAGAGCATCAGGGACAGCATCAGCCCGCAGCCTGATTATTCGCTATCTGTTACTGACAGGGGACGTACAGTTACCCTGACAGTAAGCCCCGGAGAACAAAAGCCTTATTTCTACAGAGTAAAGGCCTATAAGAGGAATGATACTGCAACCGTTGAGACAGACCGGCTTGAGCTCGGTAGGCTTGTGCTTGAGGGGCAGGGTCTCTGCTTCGATGAACTGAAGGCAGAGAGCGGGGACCTCAGATTCACGGTCCTTGAGGCCGCAATGAGGAAAAGCCCTGGCATAACCGCGCTCACTGATGATGTCCTGAAGTCAGCAGGACTTATCCTGCCGGAGCAGGGCTTCAGCAGGGCCGCAGAGATCCTCTCGGACTCCAACCGGTATCCCGGAATAGCCGCAGTGAGATTCGGCGATACGGAAAATATCATCAGGAAGAGACTGACCGCGGAGCACAGGTCAGTCATCAGCGAAATCAGTGAAATCACTGATCTGTTCCAGACCTTCTATGTTTACTATGAAATAAGCGGAACAGTGAGGAATCGCGTCGAGTCAATACCGGTGGATGCCTTCAGGGAGGCCCTCGCAAATGCCGTCATCAACCGTACCGGGACGTGCCTCAGGAAATTACGGTCTCGATGTATGACGACCGGGTGGAAATCACCTCTCCCGGAGGGCTTCCGCCTTACCTGTCAGAGGAACAGTTCCTGAGAGGATGGATTTCCATGCCGCGCAGCAGGATCCTCGCTGACATCCTCCGGCTGACCGGAATGACAGGCAGTCCCGGGACGGGGATCAGGAAGATCAGGAGCCTCTACAGAAAGAGTGAGCGGCAGCCGGTCCTTGAGGCCATGCCGGACTCGGTCAGAGTCACCCTGCCGGTCATGGGAAGGGCGGTCATGACAGAGGATGAGAGGTCAGTCTGCTCCGCTCTCTCCAGATCAGAGCCGCGGTCAACAAAGGAGATCTCAGGGATGCTCCCGTTCGGCAGATCCAAGACCATTGACCTGCTGAAGAGGCTGGTGGAAAGGAAGATCGCCGCTGCAGAGGGAAGCGGCAGGGGCAGGAAATACCGGCTCAGGTGAACGCCGCAGCAGTGATTTCTGCGTGACGATGAAAATACAGAAGCTGTTCCTGAGGGAAATTCCAGTGATGTTCCTGCATATAAGGAAAGACCGGCAGGGAATGAATATCCGGCGTGCCGGCGGAATCAGGTGATGCTTCGGCATTCGTTTGAAAAAATGTCATGAAACGGAATTATTCGTTTGAAAAAGTGTCATTGAAACGTAATTTTTCGTTTGAAAAAGTGTCACTATAACGGAATTATTCATTTGAAAAAGTGTCATTGTAACGGAATTATTCGTTTGAAAAAGTGTCATTGAGGCATGATTTCTCATTTGAAGAATGCGGTAAAATGGCGTTATTCCTTTTATTAAGGCAATTTCACTAAGCCGGATATCTGTCTGTATGCCTATGCTGAAAAGAAAAATTGAACGTGATCTTCTTGAATGGAAGAAAACACCGGGTCATATGCCTGTTCTTATCAAGGGTATCAGGCAGTGCGGGAAAACGTTCATTGCCAGGAAGTTTGCCAGTGAGCATTACAGGCATGTAGTGTATGTGAACTTTATTCAGGACAAAGGCAAGAGCGAGGCATTCACCGGGTCAAAGAATATTGACAGGATTACGCTGTACCTTTCGGCGGTTATACCCGGAGCAGTTTTCGAGCCCGGTCAGACCTGCATTATTCTTGATGAGATCCAGGAATGTCCCGATGCGCGGACATCTCTCAAATTTTTCAGGGAAGACGGACGGTATGATGTGATAGCCACCGGCTCACTCCTCGGTGTCATGGGATATGGCAGCAGCCGGAGGAAGGAGCAGAATCCCAGTCTGGGCAGGAATTCTGTGCCTGTCGGCTCAGAAACCATCATGGCTATGTATACGCTCGATTTCGAGGAGTTCCTGTGGGCAAATGGCATCGGGGAAGAGGTTATTGCTGCCGTAAAACAGTGCTTTCTGGCAGAGAAGCCTGTACCCGGTGCACTGCATGATGTTTTCAGGCAGCTTTTTTTCCGGTATGTTGCCATTGGAGGACTGCCTGCAGCAGTAAACGCCTATCTGGAAAAGAACAATATCGGCTATGTGGCAAAGGTCTGCGGGTCTGTGCTCGGTGAATATAAAGACGATATGGTCAAGTATGCGCCGGACGATGCCAAACCGCGCATTCTGGAGTGTTTCTCATCGATACCAGCCCAGCTTGCAAAGGAGAACAAGAAATTCCAGTATTCTGTAGTCAGAAAGAACGCAAGAGCAAGCCAGTACGAGGGCAGCCTGCAGTGGCTGGAGGATGCAGGCATTATCTGCCGCTGCTATAACGTGTTCTGCCCGGAGCTGCCGCTTGCCGGCAACAGGAAGAACGATGTTTTCAAAATCTATGCCGCTGACATAGGCCTGCTGGTGCAGATGCTTGATGCGGGAGTCCGCGCTGATATCCTTCATGGCAGGCTCCTCATGTACAAAGGAGCAATATTTGAGTCTGTAATGGCAGATTTCCTGCACAAAAAAGGGCAGAGCCTGTACTACTATCAGAAAGACAGCGGACTGGAGCTGGATTTCCTTATAAGGCAGGACGGAGAGTGCGTGGCGTGTGAGGTCAAGGCGACAGGAAGCAAGGCGAAGAGCCTTAACACTGTGATCGCCCATCCTGAGACGTATCATATTCACAGGGCACTGAAGTTCGGTGATTACAATGTAGGCCGCAGCGGAGATGTGCTGACTCTTCCGGCATATATGGCTATGTTCCTGGAGTTTGATCGTGCCGATGACATGATTCTGCCCCCGGTTGATGTGGAGGCGGCAAATAAGGCTGCCTGCAGTATGAGCATAAATTTCAGCTCTGAATCCTGAAGGCATGCGCTGACCGGCATGTTCCGGACTTGAAGTTCAGCTTCCTGCTCTCATCATCCGTTATCCGGCTTTGCTCTGATGATGAAATGGACAGACACTCCGCAGGAGGCTCTGACCGGAAAATGACACTGAGCCTCACCGGCCGGCTTCCCGGGAAATCTGACTCATAAGGCAGCCTCCGGGGCTGCCCGTGCGGTCAGGTTGGTGTGTCAGAACATGGTGTTCGGGTTCTCGGCCTTCTCCGGGATGTCCTGGATGACGTCCCAGTGCTCGACGATCTTCCCGTCCCTGACCCTGAAGATGTCGACGGCCGCCTGTCCGCGGTCCTTTGGATTGAGCTTTATGTGGTTGTGGATGAAGACTAGGTCCCCGTCAGCGCCGATATGCTTGATCTCCGCGGATGACTCGGGGAACTCCTTCAGGAATCCGGTGATGCCGTCCCTGAAGGCCTTCTTCCCGTCTGCAAAGCCCGGGCTGTGCTGGGTGTAGGTCTCGCCCGTCATCTGATCGATGACGCTGGGATCATGCCTGTTGAATACCTGGTTCCAGAAATACCCGACCATGTCCCTGTTATTTTTGAACTCCGGGATGCCGTCTGCCGTGGCAGGCGTCATGGTGACGGCGCCAAGAACTGCTGCGGCAAGCGCCGCTGTGATTTTTCTCATCTAAGCCTCTCCTTTTTTCTGATCCAATCCAGCTCCACTTATAGAGCACTTTCTGAATATTGTAAAGTATGCCTTACAAAGAAGATGAAGGACAGCTTCGGAATCCGCCCGATGTACTTCAAAAGAAATAAGCTTAACTTCCCGCCCATAGTTTACAAGTACTAATAATCAGACATAAATACTCCTATTTAAAAATCGTTTTATCAATCGTAACCTCTTGTATTTTCTAGTTTATTTCAAAAATAAGGCTTTTAAATGT
>JAEEGJ010002978.1_pt1 | contig 71872 bp, 58 predicted proteins | sample 8958761 | NCBI WGS metagenome assembly JAEEGJ01 (sample SAMN16246546, study PRJNA631951) | gut metagenome | biome: gut microbiome; feature: rumen; material: RS-attached | host: Bos | place: Iran: Karaj | collected 2018-10 | reverse complement strand
TCCGTAACTGGGGTGCCTATCCCGAGGGTATGTCGTTCGCCATTCTCATCATGAATGCGTTCACGCCCCTCATCAACAATTATGTGAAACCCAAGCGCTTCGGCGAAGTGCCTGCCAAATCGTAAATGACATTATGAAGAAAATCGAATCTACATTGACGAATATGGTGCTGGCGCTCACAGGAGTGGCTGTCATCATGGGTGGTATCCTCGCTTACGTGAACCACCTGACAGAAGGTCCCATCAACGAACAGAAGGCAAAGGCCCTCGCCGACGGTATCAAGACGGTGATGTGTGTTGACAACCTGACCGTCCACCAGACCGATACCGTGCAGACAAAAGGTCCCAAGGGCAAGGATGTCACCTTTATCATCTATCAGACGCAGGACGCGCAGGGGAAAGATCTCGGAGCCGCTGTAGAGACCATTGCCAACGGTTTCGGCGGAGAACTGAAACTGCTCGTGGGCTTCGATCCCGACGGCAAGATCCTCGGTTACACCCTGCTCGAACATGCTGAGACGCCGGGCCTCGGAGCCAAGGCCGACAAGTGGTTCCAGAAGGGCGAGAAAGGTGACATCATCGGCAAGTCGCCCGCAGAACCTCTGACCGTTTCGAAGGACGGTGGACAGGTGGATGCCATCACGGCCTCTACCATCACCAGCCGTGCCTTCCTCTTCGCTGTGAATAGTGCTTATAACGCTTACAAGGCCACTCCCGCCACCGACGGTGAAACGGGTGCCACAAAACAAGAGAAATAGAATATGAGTTATATCAGTATCATCAAGAACGGCATCGTCAAGGAGAACCCCACGTTCGTCCTGATGCTCGGTATGTGTCCTACGCTGGCCACGACCACCTCTGCCTTGAACGGTATGTCGATGGGCCTCGCCACGATGGCGGTGCTCATCTGCACCAACGTTGTGATCTCCTGTCTGAAGTCCGTCACCCCCGACAAGGTGCGCATCCCTGTGTTCATAGTCGTGATTGCCGCCTTCGTCACCATCCTGCAGCTGGTCATCAAGGCCTATCTGCCTGACATCGACGCGGCTCTCGGACTCTTCATCCCGCTGATCGTCGTGAACTGTGTCATCCTCGGCCGTGCGGAGGGCTTCGCCTCCAAGCAGTCGCCCGTGGCATCCCTCTTCGACGGCATTGGTATCGGTCTCGGCTTCACCCTCGGACTGACCCTTCTGGGCATCTGTCGTGAACTCCTCGGCAACGGCTCCATCTTCGGCCTGACCCTCCTGCCCGAGACCTACAACATCCTGCTTTTCGTACTGCCTCCGGGTGCATTCATCACCCTCGGCTTCCTCATCGCGATCGTGAATAAACTTAGAAATTAACGACCACTAATTACACTAATTAAACTAATTATTCTGTGCGCAGCAAAATTCGTGAAATTCGTGAAATTCGTGGTTAAAAATAAATAATTATGGAGTATATATTAATTTTCATTAGCGCCATTTTTGTGAACAACATCGTGTTGGCACAGTTCCTCGGCATCTGTCCGTTCCTTGGCGTATCGAAGAAGATTGACACCTCGCTGGGTATGTCGGCTGCTGTCGCCTTCGTGCTGACGCTCGCCACCATCGTCACCTGGCTCGTTCAGAAATACGTGCTCGATGCCTTCGGCCTGCAATACCTGCAGACTATCGCCTTCATCCTCGTTATCGCCTCGCTGGTACAGATGGTGGAGATCATCCTCAAGAAGGTGTCGCCCGCGCTCTATCAGGCTCTGGGCATCTTCCTGCCGCTCATCACGACCAACTGTGCCGTGCTCGGCGTCGCCATCCTCTGCATCCAGAAGGATTACGACCTCTTGCAGTCCGTGGTCTATGCCTTCTCCACCGCCATCGGTTTCGGTGTGGCGCTGACCGTTTTCGCCGGCATGCGTGAGCAGCTCGAACTGGTGAAGATTCCCAAGGGCATGCAGGGCATGGCTATCGTGATGCTCTCCGCCGGCCTCCTTTCGCTGGCCTTCATGGGCTTCTCCGGTGTCGACGGCGGCCTCAAGAACCTCTTCGGCATCTTATAGTCATAAGTATGAAAAAATTAATTTATGGATACTGTCCGCCATCCTTTTCTGCGGACTGACACTTACTGCATGTTCAAGTGCTTCTGAAGACAATCCCGTATCTCCAACCCAAAAAGAGGTGGATAAGAATGCGGATGTCGATGAGTTCTACAAGGTAGCTTCTGTAGCCGGCGAAGGTCATGGTTCCCCACGGAACTCACAACGACTATATGAATCTGTGGAACATTTATCAAGGCGGCCAGGATGTAGCTGACAAGGTTAATGCAGCTGCTAAGCAAGCCTTAGGAATTCAATAACAAAACGAGACCCGCATCCCTTTGATGCGAGTCTCGTCTTACATCAGCTTCTTCATAATTGTCAATTGTCAATTTTCCGCTCGGCTTTGCCGCTTGCTACCGAAGGGACGCAAGAATTATCAATTGGCGAAGCCCTAGTTTTGGTCCATGTCGTCGCCGTCGCCGCTGGACTTGGTGAACAGCTTGCTTGCAACCTCACTCGACTCACCGTCCTTAATGGCGATGGCCTTCACGGTCGTGGTGTCGCTCAGCGTGAATGCCTCACTGTAGAGCGTGCTCTCAGCCGTTGGCGTCGAGCCGTCGGTGGTGTAGTGGATCTCCGCACCGGCAGGGCCGCTCATGCTCACAGAGGTAGTCTCAGCAAACGGAGTCGTACCGCTGATGGTGGGTGCAGCCAGGGTTGCAGACTGCGAGCCGCCGTTCTGAGAACCGCCGTTGCCGCCTCCCGACTGCTGACTACTGTCTCCTGACTCCTGACTACTGACTCCTGACTTTGCTGCCGCGATCTCAGCCTTGGCCTTGTCGGTCCAAGAGAGCCTGACGTCCTTCTTCAGCTCGTCGCGGCTGAACTCGCCGGTCGACTGGGCCAGCAGCTTGATGGCCTTCACGGCAGCGCCGGTCTTGGCGCCCTCGGGCAGCGTACCGATGGAAGCGGAGGCCACCTTGTCCTGCTCGGCGTCATAGAGCGTCTCCAGGGCGTTGGCCTCGACCGTAGCCTTGAAGATGGCCAGGTTGTCAATCTTCACGGTGTTGCCCATGAGCACCTGCTCGCGCACGCACTTCACGAAGTCGATCAGGATACCCGTGATCGAGCCCTCCGAGAACATCGTGTTGTGTTCTGCCATGTGATGCGCCATGTCCTGCACGCTCATCGTCTGTTTGTAACTCACGCGGGCGTAGTACTTGCCCGCCTGTTCGGTTTCCGAAGTCTCGGTCACCTTACTCAAATACAATTCTATCATACCTGTAAAGTTTTTTGTGGTATTAGAATATTAAGGAGTCAACTACATCGGGTGACCCCGTCCCGCTTTTTATGTCCCCTAAGTTAGGGGACTACAGGGGTCTGAACAAACGCCATTGTCATCACCCTTAATTCTGCTACAAAGTTACAAAAAATATCCGAAACCACCAAATATTTTCGCAACTTTTTTCCAAAAAAATGAATAAAAAAATAACCTTGCGTTATTGCTGAATAAGGCAAGGTTATTTGACGATAACCCGGGGTTGTTAAATCTCACAAAAGGGACAGTCCCTATTGTGAGACTTTTGTCAGATAATACTCGCTGAAGTCCTTGCAGCCGGGCGGCAGCTGATGATGCACCAGACTGGGCAGAACCTTCTGCAGCTGCAGGAACAGCCGTTCGCCGGGCGCGTCGTTGTCAGGCCACATGTGAAAACTAATTGATAATTGACAATTGATAATGGATAATTGTTCGATGTCCTTCTGCGTGAGGAGAGTGGCCGACGGGATGGCTATCGCCTTGTAACCGGCAGAAAGCATCGACCAAGTGTCTGACGCTCCCTCACAGATATACAGCGTCTCGTTTGGGCGGAGCATGTTCAATACAGGCTGATTATAAAGGCTGATGCAGCCACCTCCTTGCGGGAACCTGAAGCGAGGCGTGGCACCTTTTATCAGGTTCCTGTTCTGGATGCCTATGAGCTTACCCTCTCGATTGAAGTAAGGTATTTCCAACCAAGGCACACCTTGCTTATCTTTCCATGAAGTCAGCCTACACCAACGCACCACCCTCGGGTCTATCCTGCGCTCCTCGTACAGAAACTTTCTTGCCGCCTCGTTCAGCCACGGCCGTTCGAAAAACCTTTCATAGCGGCTGGCGTCGAAAGGCTTCTGTTGACCGCATGGATGATCTTGCTCCCCAAAACTTGAAATGATCACATTGTGCTCATCCGCCAGCCAACGGCACGCATCAAGGAAATCCTTACCAAGCACTTTCTCCACCAAACTGATAGAGTCGCCCCTTTCCCCACAGCTCCAGCATTTGAACTTATGCCCTTTAAAGCTCATCGAAGGGGTATGGTCAGAATGGAATGGGCACAAAGCCTTGTGGTGCTTAACCGTGAGTCCTAAGCGCTGCGCCACTCCCTCGCAGGGGAGTGAGCGCAGCTTTTCGATGTCATACTTTTGCATCAGCATTAACCGTTAGAACCCTTAATGTACTCCTCCGTCTTGGTGTAGAGTCCCGTCTGGTACGAGTAGGTGATGAACTTGCGGAACACCCATTGACTCAATTGTCCTTTGGCACCTTCTTCGCTTTTTCCAAGACTGACGCGGAGTGCCTTCAGCTGTGCCTCGTTGAACGTCTCGGGCAGGCCGTCGAGCATGTTCTTCGGGCCACGGCGCTGAGCCTCGCTCACCAGGTCGGCATCCTTGCCGTTCAGCATGTCCGAGAAGATCTGCATCTTACTCCAGATGTCATGATAGACCAGCCACTCCACCAGCTCGCTCATGGATTTTGTCCAAATCCGGTTGTTGAGTATCCAGAGGATGCAGCCATCCTTCCATGCACTATGCAGGGCGCGCTTGCTGATATCCCAAAGTATATCGTCATCGACCAGGTCGGCCAACGAGGCCATATCGGCGGCCAGCTTGTCGGCCAGCTTGTTCAAGGGCTTGATGACGAATCGGCCCTTACAGTTGCCCAGACGTGCCAGATACTCGTCCAGCTTGCGGTAGAACTCATCGTCGTACTTGCCCTGACGGGGTATGCGACCCTCTCGTTTAGTTCTCGGCTTATAGGAGAACACCACACGCCCGAAGGTGCCGTTGAAGAGCTCGCTCTTGTAGAAGGTGCGTGCTGAGTAGGGATTGGCAGAGAATGTCATGCAAGCTCTTAGTATCGGATTTCCCGTGACGCCATCTTTGGTAGCACGCAGGGCACCGGCACGAGCCATATCATAGATGTTCCTGAGCATGTGAGAAAACTTTCGGTGTCCGCCGCAGAGGCCGTCGGCCATCTCCACCTCGGGCAGATTGAAGTATTGCGCGCGGCGTTCCGGCTCCAGGGCCATGCTGTTCAGCAGGAAGCCGGCAGCCGTCGTATCTACAGGAGGGAAATAGAGGGCTACGTTAGGACGGGCTGTGCTATCCTTGCCTCCATTGGCATTCGACTGACGCTGCCAGTCCACGAGTTGATCCGTTACAGATTTGTCGTGCTTACGGAAATCACGGCAAATTGCCTCCACAAGAGGTGACAATTGACCCTTGTTACCCCCCGAATCGGCTACAATATTGGCCATTAGACCGCATAATTCCTTCCAACTGTTGTCGGGATACATAAATTCTGCACCGCTTACATGTGCGCCAAGAGAGGGGAAAAACATCGGAACGAGGGGTTCCTGGATGTCTTTTGATGCCTGTGAGAGCAAGAGTTTGATGCATTCCGTGCCCTTTCCGAGGGGTGGCATCTTAGGTGCTGTTGTTTTTGTAATGTCGTACTTCATTGATTTTCAAACATTTAGATACATTATTACTGACCTGCCATTACAATTACAGTTATTACAGTATGCTTTCTTTTTCCCGCAAAATCCTTTAATATATACCTAATTAACTGTATATCAGTAAGTTATATAGTCTCTACGAGATTTCGAGGTCTGGAGAAACCTAACTGTAAAAACTGTAATTGTAATAGACTCGGCCTTTTTTACCTTTTCCCTATCAGGCCTTCAAGAGCCCAGAGCAGTTCGTTGGCTACGCCGGTCGCATACATCTCGACGCTGAAATCAGCATCCATCTTCATAGGTCTGAAGTTCGGACGATAGGTGCCGTTATCCCTGCGGGTGATTGTGATGAACTCTCCCACATAAACCTGCGGATTGCGTTTTTCAACTGTTTTGGGGACGGTCTCTACGAATGTGAAATGTTCGTCGTAACGGAATTCCTCACAGATCTCGTCGCGTCGTAAGATTCCCTGATAGTCCTTACCAGCCTTCATCTTGCTGTCGCTACGAAGGAGTGTCTTCAGATCCACGCTCAGGTGCGTGTTGGGGTTCCAAACTTGCTCATTAGAGCTCTCTTTAAATTTAATCTTCTTCATAATTTTTTGAGTTTTAGCGAGAGAGTCTTTGAGAATGGGCCCTACATCAGTTGCCTGATGCACAATTGATTCTCTCGGCCTCAACTCAGATGAATAATGTTACTTCTTCAGCGGCACGATGTCAGTAGCTAATACGTCCTGAAACACCTGTCCCTGATACTCATGTGTAGAGAAACGGAGTGTGGCCAAGACCACATCGCCCTCGGAGAACCTGCACGCTGCCAGATCGCCCAGCATGGCGCACACATATTCGTTACCAAATTTCCACGTTTCACCCAGTTCGCGCAATACGATGTTGCACTTCTGGATGCTGCCCGTCTCTGCCTTTTGGCTTTGTACGCTGAAGGCCTCGCCCTGGCGTACAACTCTTAATACTTTTACTTCCATATTGAATTGCAATTAAAAGTTTCACGCTGCAAAATTACTACGGATTTCAGTCTGGTAAAAAGAATTCATTTTACCAATTTATTAAAGTTTGCAAACGCCTCCACGATGTTCCTTAATGCTTTTTTTTGATGTCGTTCCAAGCCCTGTCCCAGATAGCGGCGGTAAGGACTATCCTTACAAGATCCTTCCAACAAAGCATCATACTGAGGGTCGCTTCGCTGTTCATAGACACCATTTTCACGCAATACACCTATAATGCGCCTTACGCCGTACTTATCAAATTCCTTGCATTTTCTGGCCTTATGTTTTGGCATTATCACATCCATCAGTACATCCGATTGGAAAATCTCTTCCCACAGTTCATCAACCAACGAACTGTAGCGACAAGTCACTAATGGACTGATACGTGCCACATACGCACGTACCTCTTTAATTACTTCCTCCTTGCTGACTTCTCTTTTTTCCTCGTCAACATATAATCTCCCTTCTCGCGCAGCCGCCTTTAGCAGCTCTACGTCAAAGTCCTCAGGACTGACTTGCTTCAACTTGCTCATAACCTCGAAGTGTTATGCTCGGCCAGCAAGAGTGGACAGCTATCCAATAATGCACCGGTGCAGGCTCAGGCAAGCTTCGCGGTTAATACAAATAATAAAGTCGCGGCAGATTTCTCCAACGCGACTGCAAAAATATAACAAAATAATTTGTTTATAACTTTACTTAGGCTAAACTTAAGTGAAACCTAAGTAATCATTTAAGATTTTTTATAATATTTGGAGGCTTCAATACGTAAATCATCAAAGACCTTCAAAAAAGTTTCTTCTTTAGTATTTAACTTTGAATCACTTAGATTACTGCTATATTGAGAGAAATCTTCATTCAACATCTCCCCGAAGATTCCCATCAAAGTCTTATGACTTACTTTCCGACCATCTTTCATTTGAAATAGACCTATCTTACACATGGCATGCAAGATCTTTATCACATCAACTTTTCTATCTTCTGCTATGATTATGTCACCTTTCTTAATTTCAAAACCACTGCCATTATCTTTGTATATGGAGGAACTGAAACGTTGTGTACATTTGTCATCTTTGTATTTTTCGTTAAGCAATTCCGACATATTGCGTAAATTTCCTTCCGTATCAAAGTGCATCTTTGGAACTTCCTTTAACAAATAGGAGTCAGGACCAACTGCAGCTAACCATTCTTCGGGATTATATTTTATAACTTCAAGAAGATATCCCAAGCTATTTATTATGTCCATGGGGGGCACTGTGGGATCTTTTATGGCTTCCGTAAGTAAAATTCGCTGAAAGCACCCATCCTTAATGAATCCTGATGGAAGTTGATGCCCATGCATGATTAGTGTATGGAAATCCTCTTTTCCCTCTCTACGCTTTTCGACGCTCACGTGTATTCGTTTGCATAGTTCTTCAATGGCTTCCACTCGTCCTTTGCCTTCCGAGATTTTCCTACACTCTTCCGAACTTAACCAATTTACTACCAGCGCCATCGTGGCTGGAAACATATGGTTTATCCATACGGGATCATCGTGGCCATCGATAGCAATTTTTTCGTACTCTTTCAACTCGTTAGGAGGATAATCATCATAAAAAACATGAGTGCATATATAGCATGCATTATTGAAAAGCCGTAAAGTATCGTCGGCTCCATTTTTCAATTCCCCCCAGAAGGGGCGTTCCCATAGTTTGTTGTTGAAATCACGCTCCAAAGATTTGTCTTCCCCCAGAAAAAAGAGGATAGACTCTCTCTCTTTGTAGAAAATTGATCTGCTTACTTTTTCCATATTATTCTCATTTCTATTAGAAAACTCTTAGCTATTCAGTTATGACACCTACATATCATTCGTTTACTTTCATCTTGCATAAATTCAAATCCTAATGCTCTTACTGTTTTTACTGTTTCGGGTATAGGAGTAATAAGTCGATGTGCTATTTCTATTATTTTGTCATAATTAAGAGGATGATCTTCTTTACCTATTGTCTGAATATGTTTAACCAAATCATTGGATGGATTTAGTTGTCTGATTTCTAATGAACCACTTATATATGGAATCTTGTTATAGTACAGATGTGCGAGAATTTGCAAATCCTTTAAGATAGATACATATTGATTAAAATAGACATTTAACCCGTTTTTATGAGAGCATACTCCATCCTTCTCTTCATGATTTAGAATTACGAGTTCCAATGCCGTATCTGCTTTAATAACATTATCCAACAAATCTTCAATTTTATGCTGAACATATTCATATGAGGAGCAATACATACAACTGACGATATTATTTATGTCGTTCTCACGATAGGCACAAATGTAATCTGTTAAAACTTCTCGTAGTTCACATAACCATTTCTTCTTTTGTTCACATGCAAAGACGTCTAATTGTTTCTCCTTCTCGTTCTCTGTTAAATCCTTCTCACCGTTCATAGACCTATCCCAATAATCGCACCTCCTTTTGGTTTTATCACGCATTAGGATAGCTGTTCTATTTTTCTCGTTCTCAAGTTTATTATCTTTACGTTGAATACTCAATATCACGAATGCAACAATTGCTGGAATAGTTGCACCTAAGTAACTACCCCAAAAGGACATCCAGTCTTGTAATGTTCCTACACTAAGTTTGCTTGTTGGTTTAAAAACAAAAAAGTTGAGAAGAACGGGCAATACAAATATACCAATTACAAGAATTATCCACCACCGTTGTTTAAGTAAGTCTTTCATATATCTTATAGCATGAAGGTGTTAATCCGAATACAATGGCTATTTATGTTATTATTTTCTTCTGCCACAATCTGGACTTTCCCTTCTGTGTTATTCAACCTCATTTTTATTTAATCATCACTTTCTTTATCGCCCCGTCGCTCATGCGGATAATGTTTATACCACGTTGCTCTTTTTGCAAAGGCTTGCCGTCTAAAGAATATATACCAACAGGATAACCGGGATTGTCTTCTTTCAAAGTTTTTATTCCCGTCGGTGACGGATCATCATCTGTTAAAGCTACTATATTTCCAAATCGACTCCATGGTCTAATTGTGCGATATTCTTCGATAGATGCTGATGGAACATGCAAAGTAAGATATTCTGGGTCGGGAGAGTTGAAGGCATTTACTGCAGTATATAGGCCTTCATGCACGAGAAAACTATAAATATTAGTTGTAAGTTTTGGCGCAAAGCTATATACATCACTCAATTTTTCACATTTTGAAAAGGCATCAGACCCAATGTCGGTTATTCCGGTACCTAAAGTCACAGAGTTTAGACCTCTACATTCTCTGAAAGCGTTCAATCCTATAGTTTCCACGCTGTTGGGGATGGTGATAGATGCCAAGCTGGTACAACCCTCGAACGCAGAATTACCGATGCTCGTCATGCTGTTGGGGATGACTACAGATGTTAATTTATTGCAGCCATAGAAGGTATAATCCCCTATTGAAGTTACGCTGTTAGGAATTATAATGCTATTAATATAATTGCATCCACAAAATGTATTTTGGAGTTTTGCTACGTTGGTTGGTATAACCAAATCTTTGATTTCTTCTCCATTTAAGTATAAATGATGGGCATAATATAGAGGATTTGAGGCTAAACCAGTATAATGTTTATTTTCTGAATAGTGATAGACTATGATGAATGATATCTTACACCAAGCTTCAAAATCCGAAATATTAACTGAGGTCAGGCTCGTACATCCATCGAAAGCATCATAGTCTATTTCATTCACACTTTTACCGATAGTAACTGAAGTCAGAGCTCTACATCCATAGAAAGCTCGCCCGCCTATTTTTATTACGCTGTTGGGAATATCGACGGAAGTTAGGGAAAAACAGCCAGAGAAAGCATAATCGCCAATTGTTGACAAGCTGTTAGGAAGGGTGATGGAGGTCAAGCTGCTACAACCTTGGAAAGCATAATTACCGATAGCTTTGACGCTGCTAGGGATGGTCACAGATCTCAATCCACCACAACCCTGGAAAACACTTTCACCTATGGATGTCATTTCGTTAGGGATGTTTATTGAGGTTAGATTACTGCAATCAGAGAAAGCATAATCACCTATTGTTTTCACACTTCCTGGGATGGTAATGGAGGTTAGGCCCCTGCATTCAGAGAAAGCATAATCAGAAATACTAAATGTACCTTCTTCTATAATAATTTGAGTGTTGTCAGACATTGTTTCCCTTCCTTTGTATTCATATACAACTTTACCTGCATAAATAATCCCATCAGGCTGTTTATAATACCATGATGTATTGGCGAAAGCATCTTTGCCGATGGATGTCACACTGTTTGGGATGCTGACAGAGTCCAGGTTACCGCACCCCCAGAAAGCGCGTACTCCTATACTTGTCACGCTTTGAGGGATATCCAACGACTTTAGTCCGCAATGCGAGAAAGCGGAATTGCCTATGAATTTTACACTGGTGGGGATGGTAATTGAGGTAATTGCGCTAGATGAGAAAGCTCCATCTGCAATCCCTATAGTCCCTTCCTTTATTGTTATATGGGGATTCGTAGTATTTTCACCTTTATATTCATAAAGCACATTACCTAAATAAACTAAACCGTCCGGCTGCTTCTTATACCAAGCAGTTCCAAGGAATGAACATTGTGCGATAGAAGTTATGCTATTAGGGAGGTTGATAGTTGTTAAGTTGGTACAATCCTTGAAAGCATAATAGCCGATAGATTCCACGCCGTTGGGGATGGTGACAGAGGTTAATTTTCTGCAATCACAGAAAGATTGATATCCAATAGATTTCACGCTGTTAGGGATGGTGACCGATGTTAGCCCCGCGCAATCCTCGAAAGCATGGTTGCTAATGGAAGTCACTTTATACGTACAACCTTCGTAAACCACAGATTCTGGTATGACGACATTGCCTGAATAATTATTATATGAATCAATGGAACAATAACGATAAGTGACTGCTACTTCTGTCTTTTCTGTATTCGCCCATTCATAATGGATGGTTACTCCATCAGAATTGTCAATTGAAAAGATATAAGAAGCGAGAGCCTTTGCTCCTGTCATGCTCATGAGCACAGTGAGCAGGATAGTGATAAAAGATTGTCTGTTCATAATCGTTTTATTTTTTAGTTATAATTTTTATGCTTGAATATACATAAATAAAAACGTGGACTCTTTACTTCGTCTACGCTTCGGAGGTATTGGGGATAACCTAACAATCTTAAACGAGTAAATGCCCACGCCAGCGGCGTGAACTATCTACTTCAGTTCTTGATTGTTTCGTCTAATTCCCCAATTATCCGGAGCAAGAATCAAAAGTGGACGTTCCAGTCTTTTGTCTTTATTTTGTCGTTGTTATGTTACCATAAGCGATTTGTTTTTAGAGTTCTAAATATATTATTTATAGAGGAGATCAAGCTGCTATAGCGCCTGTTTCTCTGCAATATACTTTTTAATCTTCTCAATGAGTGCGCGCGTCGGCTCGATGCGGGCCGTTACCTCTGCCTCGGAAACCATAAAGAAACAGTTGTAGTCAGCTTTCTCGCGCAGGGTCTGCATCTGCGAATAGAACGAACCTTCGTCGATGGTGAATACGCCCGTGCGAACATAATATTGGTGGAAGCGAATGGCGGCACCCTTGTGCGAGCCTACTTCGTGACCGTCGAAGATGAGCATGGCACTCACGGCATGAAACAAGGCATAATATAGTCGGTTAGCCAGATTGCTCCAATAGCCCTTCTCGGTCAAACCCTCATGTTCTGCAAAGGTGCTGTCGGCCTTCTCCAGTTCAAGGGCTACCATGATATCGCGTTCTTCTTGCTTAAGACTCATAAATCAGTTGTTTATCGTGTTCGACGTTGTAGTAGAACAATGGATGCGGGCCGTTGTACCACTCATCCTTTGAGTAGGTGTGTACGCTGAACGACTGCCATAGGTCGTAGCCGCGCACGATGATAGGATAGGCGTATTGGCGGAATGTCTCGTCGCTGTCGCCTTGATTGTTCAGTAGCAGCAGCAGATCCCAGTCAGAGTCCTCATGATTGTCACCACGGGCGCGGGAACCGTAGAGGTAGAGCGTGCTGCCCTTGGGCAATACGCTGGCGGCCACCTGCCGGATGTTGTCAATGACTTGGCTACGTTCCATATTCTCTGCTTATTGTATTTCTGGCTGCAAATATAAAAAGAATTTCTGAGAATTGCAAGAATATTGGAGAAATTTTATTGTTCCCACCCAAAAGTATGCAAAAATGCAAAACGAAAATCGGAGATACGAGGTCAGCTCTTTTATGAGAAAATAATCGAGGAAACGTTTGGTTTTCTCGATTATTTTTTGTAACTTTGCAACATAAATAGCGAGTGAAGGCTGCGGCTCAGCAAAGCCCGAGAAATCTCGGCTCTGTATTCACTTTGCACTTCACTTGCAGGGTAAAAGAGAGGTGGTTCCGACCACCAAAGTAACAATAATAATTCACCATTTAAAACACTAAAGTTATGAGCAAAACAGTTAAGAAGATCCTTCAAGTGATCAGTTACATCATCACCTTGCTTCTGGGCGGGGCTGCAGGAGCCGTGATGTAAAGGTAAAAAGGTAAAAAATTAAAAAGGTAAAAAAAGACGAACGACGCCATGGAAAACCAGAAAGGCTTCAAGATCTCTCAGTACGCCTGTGCGGTATTGCTCATCGTGAGCAGTATCGCGCTGGTGGCGTATCAGGTGGTCGCGATTGATGACGTAGCGAGCGGGCTGCTGTATTATGTGGCGCAGTCGTTCCTGCTGGCAGGCTCGATCTTCGGACTCGACCAGTACATCAGAATCATTAACAAGCATTATCACGAAAAGAATACTTAACACGAATTACCATGAATGAAACACGAATGACCATGAATTATAATAATGTGCGACTTTCGCCTCATTATAAGCTGAGCGAGTTTCTTAACCTTAGGAAATATCCAGAGAACATCCCGACGATGCAAGATGTTGTCAATCTGACCTACGGCTGCCATCTGCTGCTTGAACCGGCGCGTGTCGTAGCCGGACCGCTCATCATCAACTCTGGGTTCCGAAATCCCGAAGTCAACCAGAAGGTAGGGGGTGTCCGTACTTCCCAGCATCTTCTTGGCCAGGCTGCCGACATCCGCCCTCAGGACCCTTCGCAGTTCTGGAATCTCGTTGAATTCCTAAAGATCTGCGAACACACCGACCAACTGCTCACAGGCAATGGTTGGCTCCACATCTCCTGGAATCCCCTTGCGCCGCCCCGCCACTACGTCAGAGTAGGTTATTACAAATAACAAAGGAGCTGCTGGTTGCTGTCTGTTATTTCTTGTTTATGAACTCTTCGAATCGTTTGACAGTATCGTTGTATACCTGGGGCTGTAGGTACCAAAGATAGGAAGCGCTGGGGGTTGTCTCTATCTCACGGGAATTGGCATTGAGCATGAAGCCTGGGGTTTCTAACGTAACCTTCTGGCTCTCCTCCTTGCTGAGGCGGCGGAACTCACCCTTGTCGTTCATCAAGACGATGTTCTCGCCCCTGTGTGCCAGCCTCTCTTCCTCGCTACGCAGCATATTAGGTGATAGCCAGTTTGCAAGCGGCTGTCCGATATGCCAGTCACGGGTCTGCACCATGTAGTATTTCTCACCGTCCACCATCACCACGGGGACAGCATAGCGATTTCCGTTGGCATAGGCCGTCAGCATCTGCTCCATAGCCAGGCTGAATCTGATGTTGAACTGAGCCAGGTTCTTAATGCGCTTGTTGAAGGGAGCCTTGTCGTTGTCGTAGAAGGCCTGCATGACATGCAGGAAACCGCGTCGCGTGTCGGGGTATATCGAGATGAGGGTGAGACCGGTTTTAAGACGGCTGTAGATGGTGGCGGCATCGTAGCGGCCCAACTGCTCCTCGATGGCATCGACCGCCAGTTCCATAAAGTCGCAGCCATTGTCCACGCTGCCCTGCAACATGTAGATGTTACTGAGCAAGGAATACGTGTTGGCAAGGAGTGTGTCCTTCTGCTCCTTTTGCGCCTTGGCAATCTCAAGTGCCTTGTGGGCGTAACTGATGGCGCGGTCGTACTGGCCGTCGGTGTTGACGGCGACGCCAACCAGCGCCGTGGCTGCGGCGTACTGCTTCTGGCCATCCGTCGGGTTCGCATCCGCCAGCTTCACCGTCTGCTCGGCCATCTGAAGATTGGTACTCACCATCTGAAGATTGGTACTCACCATCTTCTTGTTTTCTTCTACTGTGTTCTGTGCATTCACTACTGTTGTTGCGCAGCAAAGGATAGCTGCAAGTGTCATAAAAATCTTTTTCATAATCATATTATTTTAGTTCATAATTAATATCTTCTCATCACTGGTGTCGGGGGAGGCAGCGGATGACCTTCATTGATTCTCCTTTTTCTTACAATATGGTCGCGAATGCCTATCATAGGGTCACCGGTTGTCTGCAATCTGGGTCTTGAGTTCAGCTGAAAGTGGGATGTCGCTTTTTTCCCCATGTGACGAAACATGATCGACTGTTCATTGATGGAGTCCCTGTGCTGTTCGATTGCTGGAGATGCCAGTAGCATTGTCGGCTGAGAATGAGCAGACAAGGCTACATCAAAATCGGCCTTCAAAGGCGGTAACTCTGTAAATTTGGCAGAATCTCCCCATGAGGCGGCTGGGTTTGTCTGTGCCATTGTCGTCACCGTAATGCAAAGGACGGCTGTGAGCGTCATCATAATCTTTCTCATAATGCTAAATTTTTAATTGTTATACCTTATTAATAAATACCGTTCTCGTTCAATTTCTCGTGCAGCCGGAAATTCTCGCGGATGAAGCGCACCAGCATGTGCTGGCTGTCGGAGAGTCGCCAGCGGTAATAGAGAAGCCCCAGGATGAGCAGCACGACCAAAAGAAGGAAGGCCGTTGCCAGGGCGCCGATGATGATAAATGTGATGTCCGTCATTTTCTTCAATGATTGAATTCGGGGGCAAGGCTGCGATTAAGCGAGGGCCGTGATGTTCGCATCGATGGCCGAGCGTGAGCAGGCTCGCAATTTTTTTTGCAAAGGTAGTGGGAAAAACCGAAAGGCTTTCCCCACTGCTTGAAATGTTTTCCACAAATCTTGAAAAACTACTGTTTATGCGCTATTTTGCGAAATTGTGTTCCGCGATTTCGCTCACGACTCGGCAGAAGCTAAGCTCACTTCGCTTCTGCTCTCGCTGCTCTGCGAAATTCTGACGGTGTCATTGAATAAAATGCGGCAAAGAGACGGGCAAAAGTGGTGCGGTTGGTAAACCCGCTCTGCTCAATGATGAGCCCTATCGGGTCGTCGGACTTTTCCAGCAACTGAGCTGCGTACTGTATGCGCAGGCGGTTGAGGTAGTCGGCTGGCGTGGTGTCGGCACACTCGCGCAAGGCGGCATACACATACTGATAGTTGGTGCCGAGCAGCCGTGCCAGCGTCTCGTGGTTGGTGTCAGCGTCGGTATATACGTCCGGATTCTTCACCAATTCGCACAGGCGGCGATAGAGCTGTTGGTTTTGCGTCAGTTTCTCTTCGGGCTGCGCCTGTAACTGTCGCTGCTCCTCGGCCTCGGCCTGCTGGCGTTGCTGAATCTGCTCGTAGAGGCTGCGGTTCTTCTCGGCTAACCGGCGATTGTAGCGGTTGACGCGCCAGATGATGTAGATGGCCATCAACAGCAGCAAGACGATGGCCATGAGGACGATGCGATGGATGGTCAGCGACTGGTGCTTACGGATAATCTCCTCTTCCTGTTGCCTGATTTCCTGCAACTGCTCCACGTCGGCCTGCCGTTCCTGCTGGCGGATGGAGTCGGTCAACTGACGTATGCGGTCGCTCATCGCCAAAGCCTCTGCCGTGCGCCCCGCCTTTTGCAGGGCTTCGTACTTGTAATTGAGCAAGGTCTTGACATAGAGGTCGATGACGGGTTCACCATTGGAGCGCATCATAGAGTCGGTTTCGTCAAACAAGCGGACAGCCTCGTCGTAACGGCCCGTCATAGACAGATACAGACCTTCGGCTGCCTTGTCAAGCGCACCAAGACCTTGGAACTGCTGATATTCGCGGAAAAGGGGTTCTGCCTGCTCTTTCTGATTATTTGCAGCATAGACCATCGCCTTACTGATGGTCACGTTGTTGCGGCGCCTTTGCATCGCCCAGTCGGGAGTGTTGGGACAACGTGTCAGACGAGCCATCGCCGTGTCCATCTTCGCCATCAGGGGCAGCGCCTTTTCAGGCATCTTATTGTCGATATACAGGTCGTTGAGTGAGAGTAGCGTATAGATGAGCGGATCAATCTCCCCATAATCGGTGGCATGCTGTGTACTCGCCATCAAATCATCGATGCATTGCAGGAACAACTGCTCGGATTCTGCAATATGCCCCAGTTTGCTTTCACAATCTGCCATCTGCATAATTGCCCTGCACTTCATCTCCACGTCATTTGGTGTTGTGCCGTCACCCACAAATGTAAGGATTTCCTTGGCGAGGGCGATCGATTTTCCATACTCGCCATCGGCGTATGCACCGTTAGCCAGAATCCAGCGGGCCTTACAATAAAGGCTGCTGTCTGCCGACGTGGTAACAGCATGTCCCGCCTCTGCAGCAATCGCTTTCTCTGCGTAATAGGCCGCCAGCCGCCGTCGGTCGGCATTCTCATAGATAATGGCCTTGGTAGTATTGGCACGTACCGCCGTGAACAAACCGGCTTGCTCCGCACTATCCACACGCGCCACAGAATGTCCAACGTCGGATAATCCATCGTTGACTATCTCTTTGCTCAGCGCAACAGCCTCATCATTGCGGTCAGGATTCGTGCAGGCGGTAAAGGCCAGTACAGAGAATAGCATCAAGAATACTATAGTTATTCGATCTCTCATTGTTGTTTCTTTATAAATTCGCTGCAAAGATAGTTCTTTTTTGACGAAAAAGGGAGTTGAACGAGTTTTTCCAACCGTCTTTTATGAATAATTAGGTGAAAAGGTTGTTTATTGCTATCGTTATGCAAGTTTTTGTCAAATTGCTTGGCGCGTTAGCAATATTTTTGTAACTTTGTCCCCTGATTCTGTATTTATATAATAAGGTATAGAGATGAAGATAGGTGATCAGGTCAGATTCCTGAATGAGATAGGTGGTGGCCGTGTGGCCGGATTCCAAGGAAAGAATATCGTGCTTGTGGAGGACGAAGACGGATTCCAGGTGCCGATGCTTATGACCGAGGTTGTGGTTGTGGGCGATGAGGATTATGGCACGGGACACATGGTGGAGGTGAAGGCCTCGGCAGGGAAGAAAGTGCAGAAGACGGAGCAGAATAAGGCGGATCAGACCACCCCTGACCCCTCCTACTCAGGAGGGGAAACGATTACCTTCAAGGCGAAACCTGTGGAGAGAAAGGGCGGGGAGCGGCTGAGTGCCTACCTGGCCTTTGTGCCGATGGACATGAAGGAACTGACGCAGACGCGATTCGAGAGCTATCTCGTGAACGACTCGAACTACTATATGCGCTATGTGTATATGACGGGCGAGAACAATGCTTGGACGGTGCGTGCCGAGGGAGAGCTGGAACCGAACACGAAAGAGTATCTCGAGGAGTTCGGCCGTGAGGACCTGAACGGGTTGGAGCATTGTTGCGTGCAGCTTATCGCCTACAAGCGAGAGAAGACCTTCCTGCTGAAACCGACGGTGAATGCGCAGATCAACGTGGACACGGTGAAGTTCTACAAGCTCCACGCCTTCCGCGAGAACGATTTCTTCGAACAGCCTGCGCTGATTTATACAATTATTGAAAACGACGTCCAAAAGATAAAGATATGAGATACGGATTTGTTAAGGTGGCTGCTGCCGTTCCAGCGGTGAAGGTGGCCGACGTAGCGTACAATGTGCAACAGATAGAGAGTCTCATCGCCCAAGCCGAGGGCCGTGGGGTGGAGTTGATGGTGCTGCCAGAATTGTGTCTGACGGGCTATTCCTGTCAGGATCTCTTCAAACAGCAGGCTCTTCTCGACCGTGCAGAACAAGGTGCGATGCTGCTGCTCGACTTCACCCGCAAGCTTGACATCATCACGGTGTTTGGTCTGCCTGTGGTGATCAACGGCCTGCTCTACAACTGTGCCGCCATTATCCAAGCCGGACAGCTGCTCGGCATCGTGCCAAAGACCTATCTGCCAAACTACGGCGAGTTCTACGAGAAACGCTGGTTCGCCTCGGCCCAGGACCTGAATCCGACGGATATCTACTTCGCTGGCAGTCCTGTGCATGTGACACCAGAGCCACAGCTCTTCGTCACGGCCGACGGTGTGAAGTTCGGCTGTGAGATCTGTGAGGACGTGTGGGCACCTATCCCGCCCAGCAACAACCTGGCCTTGGCCGGTGCCGACATCATCCTGAACCTCTCCGCCAGCGACGAGCTGATCGGCAAGCATGCCTATCTGAAATCCTTGCTCGCCCAGCAGAGTGCCCGCACGATCAGTGGCTATGTCTATGCTAGTTGTGGTTTCGGTGAGTCGTCGCAGGATACGGTCTATGGCGGCAATGCGCTGATCTTCGAGAACGGTCATCTGATTACGGAAGGCTCGCGGTTCTCGTTCCAGCCTCAGTTGCAGGTAAACCAGATCGATGTGGAGAAACTGCGTTCCGAACGTCGGGTGAACACCACGTTCATCAATGCCCAGCGTCATGCCCACGCCCATGAGAACGTGTGCAAGGCTGTGGCACCGAAGGAGTTTGAACTGCTGCGTGAGATCGACCCGCATCCGTTCATCCCCAAGACAGAGAATATGGCAGAGAGCTGTGAGGAGATCCTGAACATCCAGGTGGCAGGCCTCGCCAAGCGACTTTATCATATCAACGCCGAGAAGGCAGTCATCGGCATCAGCGGCGGACTCGACTCTACGCTGGCCCTGCTCGTGACGGTGAAGGCATTCGACAAACTCGGCATCGACCGTAAAGGCATCATCGGTATCACGATGCCTGGATTCGGTACGACCGACCGCACGCACAACAATGCCGTGAAACTGATGGAAACACTCGGGGTGACCGTCCGTGAGATTTCCATCGCCAAGGCCGTCACCCAGCATTTCGAGGATATCGGCCATAACCCGAAGCAGCATGATATCACCTATGAGAACTCCCAGGCCCGCGAACGTACACAGATCCTGATGGACGTGGCGAACAAGGAGAATGCGATTGTCGTGGGTACGGGTGACCTTTCTGAACTCGCCCTGGGCTGGGCTACGTACAACGGCGACCACATGTCGATGTACGGCGTGAATGCCGGCGTGCCTAAGACGCTCATCCGTCACCTCGTAAGTTATGTGGCTGGGGAGATGGCTACCGAGACCTTGCTCGACATCGTCGACACACCGATATCGCCGGAGCTGATCCCTGCCGACGAGAACGGACAGATCAAGCAGAAGACTGAAGACCTCGTGGGACCCTACGAGTTGCACGACTTCTTCATCTATTACTTCCTGCGCTATGGCTTCTCGCCGTCGAAGATATTCTTGCTGGCGAAGAAAGCCTTCTGTACCGCCTCGCCCGTCGAAGGCCGTGATGCTCTCTATGACGAGGCTACGATCAAGAAATGGCTCACGGTGTTCTGTCGCCGTTTCTTCACCCAGCAGTTCAAGCGTTCCTGTATGCCTGACGGTCCGAAGGTGGGTAGTGTGAGCCTCTCGCCACGTGGCGACTGGCGCATGCCGAGCGACGCCTCGTTCGCCCCGTGGGTCAAGGAATGTGAGGGGCTTTAATGAGCATCGGACTAACACGGACTGACACGGACTGACACGGACTTTTTCTATTTATTCTGTCCGTGTCAGTCCGTGTTAATCCGATGCCAAAATATATCCGATGCTGACCTTAGCTGAAAGCTAATTCGTCTTTACTTTCTTTCAGTGTGATGTGGATTACCGAGCCCAGCGGCAGGTTGCCATTGACGATCAGGTCGCTGATGCCATCCTCGATATAATTCTGTATGGCGCGCTTCAGCGGACGGGCACCGAACTGCACGTCATAGCCCTTCGTCGCCACAAACTCCTTCGCTTCCTCAGACAGGTCGATCTTATAGCCGATCTGCTCTATGCGCTGGTAGAGTCCCTTCAGTTCCACGTCGATGATGCGCTTGATGGCATCCAGGTCGAGCTGGTCGAAGGTGATGATCTCATCGAGACGGTTCAGGAACTCCGGCGAGAACTGTTTTGAGAGCGCCTTCTGCACGATATCCCTGGCGTGCTGCTTATCTTGTTCGTTAAGGGCAAGGGCACTCGTACTGCCTGCGCTGAATCCCACACCGCGACCGAAGTCCTTCAACTGTCGGGTACCGGCATTTGAGGTCATGATGATTACCGTGTTGCGGAAGTCCACGAACCGGCCGTTACCATCCGTCAGACGTCCCTCGTCGAGTACCTGCAACAGGAGGTTGAACACATTACCGTGGGCCTTCTCTATCTCGTCGAGCAGCACGATGGAGTAGGGGTGACGGCGCACGCGCTCCGTCAACTGTCCACCCTCCTCATAGCCTACGTAGCCCGGAGGAGCACCGATGAGTCTCGATGTGTTGAAACTCTCCGTGTATTCACTCATATCGATACGGATCAATGCATCAGCGCTGCCGAACATAAACTCTGCCAGTTTCTTGGCGAGATAGGTCTTGCCCACACCCGTAGGACCGAGGAACATAAACACACCGATGGGGTGGTTGGGATCTTTCAGTCCGACACGGTTGCGCTGGATGGCCTTTACCATCTTGTCGATAGCGGCATCCTGGGCGATGACGGCATTCTTCAGCGAGACAGCCATGCCTTTCAGACGGATCCCCTCCTGTTCTGCCATTCGCTGGGCAGGAACACCCGTCATCATCGACACGACTTCTGCCACCTGTTCGGCATCGACCACCTGGCGCTCCTCACCCTCGCCGGAACTCCAACGTTCGTTCAGAAGCTTCAATTCCGTCTCGAGCACCGTCTGACGATCACGGTAGCTGGCTGCCAGTTCGAAATTCTGGTTCTTCACCGCTAACTGCTTCTTCTCCTTGATGCTGGCGATCTCCTTCTCTTTCTCCGCGATCTCAGGCGGTATCTGGGTGTTTCCGAGGTGAACACGTGATCCCGTCTCGTCGAGGGCATCGATGGCCTTGTCGGGCATGAAGCGGTCTGTGACATAACGGTCTGTCAATTTGACACACGCCATCAGCGCCTCGTCAGTATAGGTCACGTGGTGGTGATGCTCATAGCGGTCCTTGATGTTCCGCAGAATCTGCAACGTCTCCTCGTTGGTGGTCGGCTCAACCTGAACCTTTTGGAAGCGACGCTCCAGCGCTCCGTCCTTCTCGATAGAGTTACGATACTCGTCGAGTGTCGTGGCACCGATACACTGGATGGTGCCTCGTGCCAGCGCAGGTTTCATGATGTTGGCGGCATCCATCGAACCGGGAGTAGAACCGGCACCGATGATGGTGTGGATCTCGTCGATGAACACGATTACGTCGGGATTTGCCTCCAGTTCCTTCATCAGGGCTTTCAGACGCTCCTCAAACTGTCCGCGATACTTCGTTCCGGCCACCACTCCCGTCATGTCGAGGGTATAGATGCGCTTGCCGAAGAGCATCGGCGACGTATGGTGGTTGGTGATGAGCTGTGCCAGTCCTTCGACGATGGCACTCTTACCCACACCAGGTTCACCTATTAATATAGGATTATTCTTCTTCCGTCGGCCCAGGATCTCGATGATACGCTGGATCTCCTTCTCACGGCCTACACAGGGATCGAGACGTCCCTCCGCAGCGGCGTTGGTGAGGTCTGTGCCGAAGGTGTCGAGCACAGGCGTCTTCGAGGCGGGTTTCTTCTGGGCGGTGGTTGTAGCAGTTCCGGATGTCCTGGAACTGCCGGTATTTCCGGAGGCATTAGAGGTGTCCTCGTATTCCTCTTCGTCTTCATCTGGCAGGCCGATGCCGCTGGTAATACCATTATTTTTAGGCGCATAGAGCATGGCCATAGCGTCTTCGTAGTTCATGTTGTTCAATTCTAATACTTGTTTGGCCCCGTTGTTGGCGAGATCGTGCAGGATGGCCAGCAGCAGGTGTTGTTCGTCTACTTTGTTTGATCGTTGGATACGGGCCTCCAACACGGCCAGTTTCAGGATATTGCTTGCCTTCTCGTTGAGCACCAGGTCGGTGGTATGGATGGGCATGCCGAGCTCGTCCTCCCTGACACGCATCTCCAGTTCGGTCTTCAACGACTGCAGGTTCAGGTTCAGCCGCTGGAACAGGTCTACCACGGGTCCGTCGTTTGAGCGCAGGATGCCCAAGAGCAGATGCTCCGGACCTACGCTTCGGCTGGCCAGGCGCGCTGCCTCTTCACGGGAGAAAGCGAGTATCTCTGATACTTTTGGTGAAAATTGACTCGTCACTCGATTTACTATTTAGTGATTTACGAATATACTATTTTATCTATTTTTGTGCAAAGTTACAACATTTCTTGCAAACATCGTGCCATTTTCTGAAAAAATGTAGGCCATCACCCTACAAAAATCCCCTGGCACAGATTTGTACCAGGGGACTGCTTACTATGTAAAAGGAGTATTTCCTTGCGAAATTACTTCTTCTTGCTCTCACCCTCTTCGAGTTTAGCCTTCAGCTCAGCCAGAGCGTCGATGTCACCGAGCGTGGTGCTGGCAGCGACATTCTCGATCTTCGGAGCGTCGTCCTTCTTGGCAGCGCGAGTCTTCTTGGCAGCGGCCTTCTTCTCCTCGCGTGCGGGATCCTCGAAGGTACGGCTGTGAGACAGGATGATACGCTTGCTGTCCTTGTTGAACTCAATCACCTTGAAGGGCAGAGTCTCGCCGTTAGCGGCCTGACTGCCGTCTTCCTTCACCAGGTGCTTCGGAGTAGCGAAGCCCTCAACATTCTCCTCGAGAGAAACCACAGCGCCCTTCTCGAGCAGCTCGGTAATCTTACCCTCGTGGATAGAACCGACGGTGTACTTCTCCTCGAAGGCATCCCAAGGATTGTCCTCCAGCTGCTTGTGGCCGAGGCTCAGACGACGGTTCTCCTTGTCGATGTCGAGCACAATCACGTCGATCATATCGCCCACCTTCGTGAACTCTGAAGGATGCTTCACCTTCTTGGTCCAGCTGAGGTCGCTGATGTGGATCAGACCGTCGACACCCTCCTCGAGCTCTACGAACACACCGAAGTTGGTGAAGTTGCGAACCTTGGCATTGTGCTTAGAACCGACAGGATACTTGGTCTCGATGTTCTCCCAAGGATCCTCACGCAGCTGCTTGATGCCGAGAGACATCTTGCGCTCGTCGCGGTCGAGGGTCAGGATGACAGCCTCCACGTCGTCGCCCACCTTCAGGAAGTCCTGAGCTGAACGGAGGTGCTGGCTCCAAGACATCTCGCTCACGTGGATGAGTCCCTCCACACCGGGCTGGATCTCCACGAATGCACCGTAGTCGGCAATCACGACTACCTTACCCTTCACGTGGTCACCCACCTTGAGGGTCTGGTCGAGAGCATCCCAAGGATGCGGGCTGAGCTGCTTCAGACCGAGGGCGATGCGGCGCTTCTCGTCGTCGAAGTCGAGGATAACGACATTGAGCTTCTGGTCGAGTTCCACCACCTTGTGGGGATCGTCCACGCGGCCCCAAGAGAGGTCTGTGATGTGGATCAGTCCGTCCACGCCACCCAGGTCTACGAACACGCCGTAGTTGGTGATATTCTTTACGGTACCCTCGAGGATCTGACCCTTCTCGAGCTTGCCGATAATCTCCTTCTTCTGTGCCTCCAGCTCCTGCTCAATGAGGGCCTTGTGAGAGACAACCACGTTGCGGAACTCCTGGTTGATCTTGACCACCTTGAATTCCATCGTCTTGCCTACGAACTGATCGTAGTCGCGTATGGGGTGAACGTCGATCTGTGAGCCGGGGAGGAATGCCTCGATGCCGAATACGTCGACAATCATACCGCCCTTCGTGCGGCACTTGATGAAGCCCTGGATGACCAGATCCTGCTCGAGGGCTGCGTTCACCTCGTCCCAAGACTTGCTCAGACGGGCCTTCTTGTGAGAGAGGATCAGCTGACCCTTCTTGTCCTCAGCGCTCTCCACGTACACTTCCACCTTGTCGCCGATCTTCAGGTCGGGGTTGTAGCGGAACTCAGATGCGGGGATGATACCATCGCTCTTGTAGCCGATGTTCACCACCACCTCTTTCTTGTCGACGGAGATCACGGTACCTTCCACCACCTGATGGTCGGCCACCTTGTTGAGGGTTTCGTCGTACGCCTTGTCAAGTTCTTCCTTGCTGACGCCGGCGGTCGTGCCATTCTCGAACTCGTCCCAATTGAAATCGTCGAGCGGCTTCACGTTCTTTGTTAATTCTGACATTTTTACGCCCCCTTTCTCAGGGGTTAGGGGTCTGAACAGACGTTTATCAGACCATATTTTAATTGTTAATAATCATGGGAGTCAGCGCCTGTTCCGGCTCCCATCGCCTCTTCTGAGGCACAAAGCGGCTGCAAAGGTACTCATTTTCTTTGAACTTTGAACTTTGAACTTTGAACTTTATGATTACTTTTATGGATTATTAACAAAAAAGAAGCGGCACTCGTTAGAGTCCGCCTCTTTCTCTTATCTTTTCCTTTGAACTCAACTCTGTCTTTATATCATATCATAAAGCTCAAAGTTCAAAGTTCAAAGTTCAATGTCTTACACGATTCCCTGAGCCATCATGGCCTTGGCAACCTTCATGAAGCCGGCCACGTTGGCACCCTTCACGTAGTTGATGTAGCCGTCCTTCTCAGTACCGTACTTCACGCAGTTCTCGTGAATGTCGTTCATGATGCGCTTCAGGTAGTTGTCCACCTCCTCAGCCGTCCAAGAAAGACGCTCTGAGTTCTGCGACATCTCCAGACCAGATACCGACACACCACCGGCGTTAGAAGCCTTACCAGGAGAGTAGAGGATCTTGGCATCCTGGAAGATCTTGATAGCCTCAGGCAGTGAAGGCATGTTAGCACCCTCGGCGACGGCAATCACACCGTTCTTCACCAGGGCAGCAGCCTCGTCACCGTTGATCTCGTTCTGCGTAGCGCAAGGCAGGGCGATGTCGGCCTTCTCATACCAGGGGCGCTTGCCCTCGTAGTACTTGGCTGTCGGATACTCCTCGACATACTCCTTGATACGTCCACGCTCCACGTTCTTCAGCTCCATGATGTAGTCGAGCTTAGCACGGTCGATACCATCGGGATCGTAGATGTAACCGTCAGAGTCAGACATGGTCATGGGGATGGCACCCAGCTGGATACACTTCTCGGCAGCATACTGGGCCACGTTACCGGCACCAGAGATCAGCACCTTCTTACCCTTGATGTCGATGTTGCGGGTAGCAAGCATAGAGCAGAGGAAATATACGGTGCCGTAACCAGTAGCCTCAGGACGGATCAGCGAACCGCCGAAGGGGATGCCCTTACCTGTGAGCACGCCCTGGAACTGGTGGGTGAGCTTCTTGTATTGTCCGAACAGGTAACCTACCTCACGGCCACCTACGCCGATGTCACCTGCGGGAACGTCCTCATCGGGACCGATCACGCGGTACAGCTCGTTCATGAATGCCTGGCAGAAGCGCATCACCTCAGCGTCGCTCTTACCACGGGGAGAGAAGTCTGAACCACCCTTGGCACCACCCATCGGCAGTGTGGTCAGAGAGTTCTTGAAAGTCTGCTCGAAAGCGAGGAACTTCAGGATACCGAGGTTCACGCTCTTGTGATAACGGAGACCGCCTTTGTACGGGCCAATAGCGTTGTTGTGCTGGATACGGTAGCCCATGTTGGTCTGCACGTTGCCCTTGTCGTCCACCCAAGTGATACGGAACTCGTTCACTCTGTCGGGGATGCAGAGACGCTCAATCAGATTGGCTTTCTCAAACTCGGGGTGCTTGTTGTACTCTTCCTCGATGGTGGGAAGAACCTGCGATACTGCCTGGATGTACTCCGGCTCATTGGGGAATCTCTTTTTGAGATCTTCTACAACTTGTGCTGCATTCATAATCTTTTGTTGTTTTTTAAGTGTTATTTGTTTATTGAAATAATGATTCTCTGTTGTTTGAAGTATGATTCTTTTCGAAATCGGTTGCAAAATTACATCAAAAATCTGAAATAGCAAACATTTTATCAGTTTTTTCGACGAAAATCTATCTTTTTGTCACTTTATTGATATATATCAAGGCAAAAGGTCATTCCTTCTTTTCTCACGTGTGCCCGAACACAAAGACAAGGAAACATTTCTGCCTCCTTGCTTATATTATATAATGTGTAGACTACTTCTTGTTTTTCTTCTTCTTGCGCTTCTCTGAGGTGAAGAGGTCGCGGAGGCCGTTGAAGTCCTTCTTCATGATGATGCCGAGGCCCTGGGTGTTGAGCGACGACTTGGTGAAGTAACGGTCGTTGGTCTGGTTATAGACCTTCAGGGCGAGGTTGCCATTGGGGTAGAGGTTGTATTGCACATCGAAGTCGCCGATGAACGATGGTGCAGCCTGCTTGGCGTTGTCGCGGTAGCCGAACTGTCCGTTGAACACCAGGCGGTTGTTGAGCATACGGGCGTTGACGATGCCCTCATACTCGGCATTGTGCCAGCCTTCGTCGCCAGTGGTGATGTTCGCGCCGAAGTTCCAGTTGTCGTTTTTCACGAACTGGTTCAGGATATTGTTGATCTGTGCGGAGAGGGTGCCGGAGAGCAGGCTCTGCATCGCCAGTGAGGTCTGGGCGTTCTGCTGGTTGTTGGCCATGCTGTTGACGCCCTGGGTGTAGAAGCGCCCGATACCGAGGAGGTAGATTACCTGTTGGTTCATCTCCTGCTGGCTGTTGATGATGGAACGGATCATCTGCTGCTCGTCGGCATTGACGGTGGGCATCTCGAGGTCGAAGTCCACCTGCGGGGCTGCCGCGATGCCGGAGATGTTCATCAGACAGTTCACACGGATGGTGTTGCTGGAGAACGAACTACCGACGTTCAGGTCGGAGAGGCTGACGCCGCTGACGGTGTGTACAGCCTGCAGGTTGAGTGCCGCCTGGTAGGGGTCGCCGCTGAAGATGATCGTGCCGCCGGGGTTGAAGATGAAGTTCTTGTGGATGATGTTCTGGATAGTGACGCCGTAAGTGCCGTGATCGACGTTGTAGGTGCCGAACATGTTAAAGCCTCCCTTGTTGTGATAGGTGGCGCGGATGTTTCCGTCGCCATTGAGCGTGATGTAGTCGTTGGTGCTGGCGTCCATCAGTAGGCGCAGCGTGGCGTCGGGCGTGGCGGAGACGAGGAGGTTGAGGTAGATGTCGGTCTTGTTTAGTGGAAGGAGGAAGGAGGAACGAGGAACGATATTACCATCTTTCCCAGAATCAGCCGCAGAGCTATTCTCATTCCTCATTTCACCTTCCACATTCCTCGAATTGTTTTCCCACACGATGAACTCCGAGCGTGAGACGGCATCGGGATTGGCAGCATTGTAGACGAAGAAGGAGTTCTTCTGGGGTGTGACGCTGCAGTCGATGCTCACTTCGCCAGGACGGCCCTTGATATCGACGGTGCCCGTGGCGTAGACGGTGCCGTAGAAGGCCGACTCGCCAAAGTCGGGAAAGTCGTAGGCCAGGAGGTTGTTCGCCTCGGCCTGCAGATCGAAGGTGAGGTGGGTGAGGTGCCGGTGGTGGATGCCGCCGGAGAGGTAGGCCTGGTTGCCGTCGCGGTCGTGAAGGGGCAGACGGTTCAGGAGGATGTCGTCGGGGATGAACGTGACGGTGTCGCGATCGAGGTAGTAGGTGGTGTTCAGCGCCTCGATGGTGAGGTTACCGCCCACAACGAGCTGTCCTGTGAGGTTGATATTGTCGAGCGTACCTGCCAGCCGGAGGTCGCCGCTGGTGTGGCCTGTGACCTGACTGATGAAGCTCTGGGTGAAGCTGTGCATGAAGTCGATGTAGGTGCTGTCGGCGCGGATGTCGAGATCGATGGTGTTGTGGACGGGCGAGATGTAGCCGTTGACGTAGGTGTTGACGCCCGGGCCGTCTTTCGCCACCGCCTGGATGTCGATCTGCTGTTCGTCCTGGTTCCAGTCAGCGTTGGCGTAGAGCACACCCATACGACCGTTCTCGAAATTGAAGTCGTCGACGCGGATGTCGGCACTGGCGGCGAACTTGTCGAAGAGTGCCCGTCCCGTGGCCCGTCCCGTCGCCTTGCCACCGAACTCGACGGAGTGGAAATCGACGAGGTCGAGGATGTATTCCACCTCCACCTGGTTAAGGTCGACGGAGAGCGAGTCTTGATGGTTCTTAGAGGCGATGCCGTCAATGAGGATATGCTGCTTTCCGCGACGTACCATGAAGTTGTCGACGAGCAGATGGTGCTTGTTGTAGATGATGTCTGCGGGTTCCACCTCCCACATACCGTCTTTGAGTACGATGTGCGAGGGTATGACGCGCATGTGGGCCTCGGGCTCGTTGTAGAGGTTGTGGTAGAGCTGGATGATGCCGTTCATCTGTCCGCTGACCTGCTGGGCGGGGTTGTGGTTGTCCCAGGAGAGCGAGGTGTTGAGTTTGTTGTTGGCGGCCCTGACGTTGGCGATGGCGGTCATCGCATGGCCGTCGTCAAGGAGTTTGCTGATGCCCACATCGCATTTGAGGGTGTCGCCGAGAGTGCTGATATTCACGACACCGTCGGCATACTGCGCACCGTTGTAGGTGAAGGCGGGGATGTCGCCTTCGAGGTAGATCTCACGGGTATGGTCGTTCACGCGGGCATTGAGCATCAGGGGCTGTCGGAGCATGAGGTCGACGCCGAGGAATCGCTGCAGCCAGTCGGTCTTACTCATCATGAGGCGCAGGCTGAAGTTGTTGTTCGTGTCGTAGCGTACGGGCGGCAGTCCAGGCAGGGTGGGGAGTCGGGTGCCCACGAGGCCAATGATGCTTTGGGGCAGTGTGGCGTAGTCGAATTCTCCCCGGATAGTGGCATCGGCAAAGTCGCTCTTTAGGGAGACGAAGTGGATGTCGTTCTCATAGCCCGAGGTGACGATGAGGTTGTCGAGGCGGTAGGCCCGGTGGTTGGTGGTGGCCGAGAGGCTGCCGTTACTGATGCGGATGGTGCCCTGGGCGTCGTTCAGGCTGCTAGCGGTGAAGTCGGCGTGGATTTCGCCGGAGATGACACCCTCTTCGAGTTCGTCGGAGAGATGGAGGGCAGCAGGCGCGAAGTGGTTGATGACACCATCGATCATGATGTCGTGTCTGGCTTTAGTGACGAGGTTGCCTAACTGTCCCATTAGGTCGAGTTTGATGTTAGGATCGTCGATGCTGACGGCGCCGGAAAGACTGTTGTCAGCGTAGTCGCCGTCGAGATGGATATTCTGGTAGGGATAGCCTTTGTAGTCGAAGTGGCTGATGATGCCCTCGGCCTGGATGTCTTTAAGAGGTGAGAGGTGAGAGGCGTGAGGTGAAAGGTCTCCATGGAGGGAGAAACGGGCGATGAGACTGCCGAGGTCTGGGGCGTTGAGCAGTTGCCGCAGGTTGAGTTTCTCGGTTTGGAATAGGCAGCTGAAGTGTTGCTGCCGGTCCATCGTACCCTGCACATCGATGTTGCCTGCGCCTGAGAGAATGGTGCTTTGTAATGACATCAGGCCGTTGTGGTCCTGGTCGAAGGTGCCGATCATCTGCAGGCCGTCGAGGCGTGTGACCTCCGGCGGACAGCCGGGTATGACCTTCGAGAGGAAGTCGATGCTGGCGTCAGAAAGTTGGATGCGGTGCATCTGCAGGTGCCAGGCTGACGGGTGTCGGTAATCCTCGAGCCAGCCGTCAACGTGGATGTCGACATCGTTCTCAGAGGTGTTGAGCCGGAAGCTAGGAACGTTTAGCCGGAGGTCACTACCATTGAAGGCGGTGGTGAGGTAGAGCGGTCTTTGGTAGTTCTTTAATGTAGGATCGAAACATCTTAGGTCTGAGGGTGTTATGTATGTATCAGAGATGTTTCCTGCGAACGACAAGGAACCCTTTACGAGGTCTTGTCCATTGAGTTGATAGGAGGCCGTCACGGTGTCGATTTTAACCTGTGTGCTGGGCATCTCCAACAGGAAATCACGCAGCAGGGCATGCTGCCGGCCAGCTTCCATCTGGAAGTCAAGACGGTTGACGGCGAGGCCTGAGCGCTCTTTGAAACTGAGACGCTTCACGTTGACGTTCAGCGAGTCGTCGGTGAGGGCACGCAGGTTGATGTGGGCACTGATGTCATCGAGTTGCAGGTGGGCGGGATTGATGAGTCCTTCGGTCTCGGGCTGGTCGAGTTGGTCGTAGGCGAGGCTGGAGTGACGGACGATGAGGGAGTTCACCCGCACGTTGATGGGTTTGTGGGTGGTGGTGTCCTTTGAGGCGAGGGAGTCTAGAAGGAACTGGAAGTTCGTCTGTGCGTCGGCATTGGGCTTGTACAGACGGAAACGGGCACCAAAGAGCTGTGCGGAGTTGATGGCAATCTTTCCCTCCAGTATCGGAAGAACGTCCATCTTCACCGACACGCGGGCAGCATGGATCATCTCCTGCTGTTGCTGGTCGAGGATCACGAGGTCATCGAGGATAAGTCGGCTCGGCAGTCCCAGGTCTACGCGTCCGACGGTGACCTGCGTGCCCAAGAGGTCGCTGGCAAAGCCCGACACCTTATCGCCGAGGAAACGTTGCGCCACGGGCAGTCGGGTGACACCGAACGCAATCACGTTCAGCGCGATGATTGTCCATAGGACGATGCCGAAAATCCACTTAAATATTCTCACTCAGTTGCTGCGAATTCTTAATCATTTTGTCAGTCGGAAGTGGCAAAAAATTGCCCTCCTGCCTAATTATTTTGCAAAAATAATACAAATAATCGGTTATTTTTCATTTTTCTGTCAATTTTTGTGCTTTATATACTTATTTTTTACTAATTTTGCGTCGTTTAATCCAACTATTCAACTAAATTTTATATAAATGGCAAATGTGATTAGTTTACGAAAAGGCTTGGACATCAACCTGAAAGGACGGGCTGAGGAGAAGAAGATCCAACTGAAATCGAACGGCAAGTTTGCACTTGTGCCGGACGATTTCGAGGGTGTCACTCCGAAGGTGGTCGTCAAGGAGGGTGAGAAGGTCAAGGCTGGGGATGCGCTGTTTGTCAACAAGCAGTTCCCGCAAGTGAAGTTTGCCTCGCCCGTCAGCGGAACCGTCCGTGAGGTGGTGCGCGGTGAACGTCGTAAAGTGCTCTGCATCAAGGTAGAGGCTGATGCCACGCAGGAGTATAAGGACTTCGGCAAGCAGGACGTCAGCAAGCTCAATGGTGCGCAGGTGATGGACCACCTGTTGGAAGCAGGACTCTTCGGTTACATCAACCAGTTGCCTTATGCGGTGTCTACCAATCCGGAGACGAAGCCTAAGGCAATTTTCGTGTCAGCCCTAAGGGACAAGCCCCTGGCTGCCAGCTTCGAGTATGAGGTGAAAGGTCAGGAACAGGACTTCCAGACGGGTCTCACTGCCCTGTCGAAGATGGCTAAGACCTACCTCGGTGTGGGTGAAGGCTCATCGCTCGAAGGCATGAAGGATGTGGAGGTGACTGTGTTTAAAGGGAAATGTCCCGCAGGAAACGTCGGTGTGCAGGTGAACCATCTCGACCCGGTGAACAAGGGTGAAGTGGTGTGGACCATTGGCGATCCGACGGTAGTCCTCTTCATCGGCCGTCTGTTCAATACGGGCAAGGTGGACCTGAAGCGTACCGTTGCCCTCTGCGGCAGTGAGATTAACAACCCCGCCTATGTGGATATGCTCGTGGGTGAGGAACTTTCGACCCTGCTGTCGAACAGTTATGATGCCTCTAAGAACGTGCGCATCATCAACGGTAACGTGCTGACTGGAAAACCGACGACGAAGGAAGGTTTTTTGGGGGCTCACACCTCTGAGATTACCGTTATTCCCGAAGGTAACGACGCCGATGAGATGCTGGGCTGGATGCTGCCGAGATTCAAGCAGTTCTCCGTCAGCCGTAGCTATTTCTCCTGGCTGTGTGGCAAGAAGCAGTATGCACTCGATGCCCGTATCAAGGGTGGTGAGCGCCACATGATTATGAGCGGTGAGTACGACAAGGTGCTTCCGATGGACATCTATGGTGAATACCTGATCAAAGCCATCATCGCCGGTGATATCGACCGTCAGGAGGCTCTGGGTATCTATGAGGTTAGTCCTGAGGACTTTGCACTGGCAGAGTTCGTGGATTCCTCGAAGCTTGATTTGCAACGAATTGTTCGGGAAGGCCTCAACATATTAAGGAAAGAAAACGCATAATAATTTAGCAGCGGACTACAGGACTAACACGACTTAGAAATAGTCCTTAAGTCCTTCAGTCCTTGCAAAAAATAAAAAGAATATGAGTTTTTTAAGGAATTATTTGAATAAGATCAAGCCGAACTTCGAAGAGGGTGGCAAACTTCATGCCTTCCGCTCGGTGTTCGACGGCTTTGAGACCTTCCTTTATGTGCCCAATGACACTGCGAAGGCTGGTGGCGTGAACATTCACGACGCCATCGACTCAAAGCGCATTATGAGTATGGTGGTCATCGCCCTGATGCCGGCCATGCTGTTCGGTATGTATAATATCGGCTATCAGAACTATCTCGCCGCAGGGACATTGGCTACGGCTGGTTTCTTCGAGATATTCTTCTATGGCTTCCTGGCTGTGCTGCCCAAGATCCTCGTGAGCTACATCGTCGGTCTGGGCATCGAGTTCGCATGGGCTCAGTGGAAGGGTGAGGAGATCCAGGAGGGTTACCTCGTCTCGGGTATCATCATCCCGCTGATCATCCCCATCGGCTGTCCTCTGTGGATGCTGGCCCTGGCCTGCGCTTTCAGCGTGATCTTCTGTAAGGAGATCTTCGGCGGTACGGGTATGAACATCTTCAACCCCGCCATCGCAGCCCGTATGTTCCTCTTCTTTGCCTATCCTGCGAAGATGACGGGCGATACGGTATGGGTGGCTCAGAACTCGATCTTCGGACTGGGTAATGACCTGCCCGACGGATTCACTGCCGCCACACCGCTCGGACAGTTGGCACAGGGTATTGATCCCAACGCCTCTATCTGTGACATGATCTGCGGTTTCATCCCGGGTTCCATCGGTGAGACCTCGCTTATCGCCATTGCGATCGGTGCCTGTCTGCTGCTCTTGATGGGTATCGCCTCTTGGCGCACGATGCTGAGCGTGTTCGTTGGTGGTGCCGTGCTGGCACTGATCTTCGACCAGACAGGTCAGTCCATCACCTGGTGGCATCACTTCGTGCTCGGCGGTTTTGCCTTTGGTGCCGTGTTCATGGCTACCGATCCTGTGACATCCTGCCGCACTACTACGGGCCAGTACATCTACGGTTTCCTGATTGGTGCGATGGCTGTTATCATCCGTGTGATGAATGCCGGTTATCCCGAGGGTATGATGCTCGCCATCTTCTTTGGTAATATGTTTGCTCCCACGATCGACCACTTCATCGTGGAGCGCAATATCTCGAAACGCTTAAAGAGAGGAGGTACCAAATGAAACTGAATACTAATTCGAATACGTACATTATTATATATAGTGCGATTCTGGTGGTCATCGTGGCCTTCCTGCTGGCATTCGTCTATCAGGCGCTGAAGCCGATGCAGGATGCGAACGTGGCCCTCGACATCAAGAAACAGATTCTTTACTCGCTGAATATCCGCGACCTCGACGGCGCTGAAGCTGAAGCCAAATATGCAGAGGTGGTTAAGGAAGAAGCCGAGAAGGACGGACAGAAGTATTACCTTTGTGAGATCGACGGTGAGGATATTCTCGTGGTCGCCATGAAGGGTATGGGTCTCTGGGGTGGTATCAGCGGTTACGTCTCCATCCACGGTGATGAGACGCCGACTGTCTATGGTGCCTACTTCAACCACGAGAGTGAGACTGCTGGTCTCGGTGCAGAGATCAAGGACTCTCAGGCCTGGCAGGAGAAGTTCATCGGCAAAAAAGTCTTCGTCGATGGTACTCAGGACGTGGCTATCTCGATTGTGAAGAAGGTGGAGGATCCCACGACTCAGGTAGATGTCGTGACGGGTGCCACGCTGACCTCTAATGGTGTGAATGATATGATTAAGGCTGGTCTGAAGGATGCCGGGAAGAATGCCGTCGAACTCTTTTCCAAGATGATGTGTACACCTGAGCCCGCTGACTCTACAGCCACTGAAGAACCAAAAGCAGAGGAGGAGTAAACTATGGCATTATTCAGTAAACAAAATAAGGAGGTTTTCACCAATCCGTTGAACCTCGACCATCCCATCCTTGGCCAGGTACTCGGTATCTGCTCGGCCTTGGCTGTGACTTCACAGTTGAAGCCTGCCATCGTGATGGGTCTCGCTGTGACGGTCATCACCGCCTTTGCGAATGTGATCATCTCGATTATCCGTAACACCATCCCTAACCGCATCCGTATCGTGGTGCAGCTGGTGGTGGTGGCTGCTCTCGTGACCATCGTTTCTCAGATCCTGAAGGCTTTCGCCTACGACGTGAGTGTTCAGCTGAGCGTGTATGTAGGTCTGATCATCACCAACTGTATCCTTATGGGTCGTCTGGAGGCGTTCGCCATGCAGAACAAACCCTGGCCCTCATTCCTCGACGGTGTGGGTAACGGTCTGGGCTATGCCATGATCCTCGTCATCGTGGGTGCCGTGCGTGAGTTGCTGGGCCGTGGTTCGCTGCTGGGATTCCAGATCGTTCCCGATGCCTGCTATGACATGGGCTATGTGAACAACGGTATGATGACGATGCCGGCTATGGCATTGATTCTCGTTGGCTGTGTGATTTGGGTTCATCGTGCTTACTTTTATAAGGAGAAATAAGATATGGATCATATAATTTCATTACTGTTTCGGTCGATATTCGTCGACAATATGATCTTCGCCTTCTTCCTCGGCATGTGTTCCTACCTTGCCGTGTCGAAGACCGTGAAGACCTCGTTGGGCCTCGGAATGGCAGTGACATTCGTGCTCACTGTCACCGTACCCGTGAACTATCTGTTGCAGACCAAGGTGCTGGGTCCTGACTGTCTCGTGGCAGGCGTAGACCTGAGCTACCTGTCGTTCATCCTCTTCATCGCCGTGATTGCAGGTATGGTGCAGCTGGTGGAGATGACGGTTGAGAAGTATTCACCCTCGCTCTATGCAGCCCTGGGTATCTTCCTGCCGCTGATTGCCGTGAACTGCGCCATCATGGGTGCCTCGCTGTTCATGCAGCAGCGCATCCTCATGGATCCCTCCAACTCACAGGCCATCACCTCGATCGTCGATGCCATCGTCTATGGCTTCGGTTCCGGTCTCGGTTGGACACTGGCTATCGTGGCTATGGGTGCCATCCGTGAGAAGATGCAGTATTCGGATGTTCCCAAGCCCCTGCAGGGCCTCGGCATCGTGTTTATCACCGTCGGCCTGATGGCTATGGCGATGATGTGTTTCTCTGGCTTAAATATTTGATAAGGTATGGCACAGTTTATAGCATATAGTATCGGAGTATTCCTCATCGTCATACTCCTGCTCGTGATTATCCTGCTCGTGGCGAAGAAGTATCTGTCGCCCTCAGGAAACGTGAATATTGTGATTAACGGCGACCGTACCATTTCCGTAGCCCAGGGTAACTCGCTGATGTCTACGCTCAATGAGAACGGTGTGTTCCTGCCCTCCGCCTGTGGTGGTAAGGCCTCCTGCGGACAGTGTAAGGTACAGGTGCTTGAAGGAGGCGGGGAGATCCTCGACTCTGAGAAGCCCCACTTCTCACGTAAGGAGATCAAGGCCGGCTGGCGTCTGGGTTGTCAGTGTAAGGTGAAGGGTGACCTGAAGATCCATGTCGATGAGAGTATCCTCGGCGTGAAGGAGTACGAGTGTACCGTCATCTCCAACAAGAACGTGGCTACGTTCATCAAGGAGTTCAAGGTACAGTTGCCCGCAGGTGCCCACATGGACTTCCTGCCCGGTTCGTACGCACAGATTAAGATTCCTGCCTTCGACTGTATCGACTACGACAAGGACTTCGACAAGAGCCTCATCGGCGACGAGTATCTGCCTTCATGGGAGAAGTTCGGACTGTTCCCGCTGAAGTGTAAGAACCCCGAGCCCACCATCCGTGCATACTCGATGGCGAACTATCCCGCAGAGGGTGATGTGTTCATGCTCACCGTCCGTATCGCCACACCTCCGTTCAAACCCGACAAGAGCGGCTTCATGGAAGTGAACCCGGGTATCGCCTCATCGTACATCTTCTCGCTGAAACCTGGCGACAAGGTGATTATGAGTGGTCCTTATGGCGACTTCCACCCACATTTCGACTCGAAGCGCGAGATGATATGGGTTGGCGGTGGCGCCGGTATGGCTCCGCTGCGTGCACAGATTATGCACATGACAAAGACGCTCCACACTACCGACCGCGAGATGCACTACTTCTATGGTGCACGTGCCCTCAACGAGGTGTTCTATCTCGAGGATTTCCTCGGTCTGGAGAAGGAGTTCAAGAACTTCCACTTCCATCTGGCCCTCGACCGTCCCGATCCCGCAGCCGATGCTGCAGGCGTGAAGTACACTCCGGGATTCGTCCATCAGGTAATGCTCAACACCTATCTGAAGGACCACGAGGCTCCCGAGGATGTGGAGTACTACATGTGCGGTCCTGGCCCGATGTCGGCAGCTGTCGTCTCAATGCTCGACTCGCTCGGTGTCGAACCGGAAAGCATCATGTATGACAATTTCGGTGGCTAAGCAAAACTGAATATAATGTGAATATCCTCGCTCATCAGGCGAGGATATTTCATTTTTTATGGACTTTTTGGCAAAAAGTTTTGGTAGTTGAAAATTATTTTGTAACTTTGTGCCCAATCATACGAATACCGAAAGTATGAAACGGACAGGACTGATATTACTGCTGATATGCTTTGCCCTCTTGAGCAAGGCTGATGATCTTCGGTATTCAAGCGAAAGGCCCCTGATTTTCGGTATCGATATGAACTATGCGCCATTGGAGTATGTCGATCCTGCCGGTATCCCTCACGGTCTCGATGTGAAGTTCACCCAGGAACTGATGAGACGACTGCAACTGCCGTTCACCTATGCACCCAATACGTGGGAGAACATTGCCGACGATATCATCAAAGGACGTGTGGATCTCGGTATGATGGTCTATTCATCCTATCGTAAGGACATTACCAACTACTCCCGTCCCGTGTTCCGCCTGTATTATCAGATTGTGCACCGTAACACGGACAAGGCTCCCTATGGCCTTCGTGACGTCAGTGGCAAGGACATTGCGATGATGCTGTCGCGTCCTCTCAAGGACACGTTGGAGAAAGTCGGTGCCAAACCCTTCTTAATCAAGGACCTGACGATGGCACTCGACGAACTCTCAAAAGGCAAGTATGATGCGGTGATCTGTTTCCGTTATCAGGCTAAGTATCTGATTGAAAAACATGGATTGGATAATCTGGTGGCTACCGACCTGGCACTGATGCCTCGCGAGTATTGTTATGTGAGTCACGACAGGCACCTCATCGATAGGATTAACAGTGAACTGGAGAAAATGGACGAAGAAGGTGTCGTAGAGGATGTCTATGGTGACATTAAGACCACTTTCAGCGGACTCTATATCCCGATGTGGGTATGGCTGTTGATCACAGGCATCATCATTCTGGCACTCATCTGTCTTATCGTCCAGCAACGTATCAGTCGCAAGCATATCCTCTTTGAAATGCAACGGGCACAGCAGAGTGAGGAGTTGAAGGATGTCTTCCTCAACAACCTCAGTCACTCCCTCCGTACCCCGCTCAATGCCATCATCGGTTTCTCTGACCTGCTGATGTCTATGCCAAAGGACGATATGCCTGAAGAGGAATATCAGCATCTGCTTACACTCATCAATGACAATGGCCTGCAACTGCTCCATCTCATCAACGAACTGCTCTCACTCTCAGACATCGAGGGTAACAGACAGTTGTTTGACAGACAGGTGACGGATATCGACGGTGAGATGACGGCCTATGCCACTGAGACTCGGATGCAGATAAATAATGGTGTGGAACTGGATGTCGTAGAACCTGTCGGTGGTATGCGAGCCATGATTGATCCCAAACTGTTGAGGATTGTGACGATGCATCTGCTTGAGAATGCCCGCCAGCATACGACAAAGGGAAAGATCACCCTGAGTTATTACAAAAAAGAGGGTGGCTTATACGTGGAGGTAAAGGATACGGGCACAGGACTGCCTGCCAAACTCAAGAATAACATCTTCGCCCTCCTGTCGGATAAGAATACATACGTCCAGGAAGATACGCCTGGACTCGGCCTGAGCATCTGCAAGGCTATCATAGAAAAAGGTAAGGGAAAGATCGGGGCCCGTGACAATGAGGAAGACGGACATGGTACCATCTTCTGGTTCTGGGCACCCGTCGAGATTTTAAATTAGCGACTGATATGACACTGATAATAGTAATTCTGCTGATTCTGGGCTATCTGCTCATTGCCACCGGTCATCTGACGGGTGTCAACAAGGCGGCCATCGCCATGTTCTTAGGCACGGTGGGGTGGGTGGTCTATATCTGCTGGGGTACTGACTTCGTGACGGACATGCATCCCGACGACTATGCCGAGTTCCTGAGTGGTGCCGAACCTACGAGCGATGCGGTGAAGTACTTCATCCACGACAATGTGTTCCTGTATTATGTCGGTCGTGCAGCGAGTATCGTGATGTTCCTCCTGGCCACGATGTCCATCATCGAGATCCTGAACAACAACGGCTGCTTTGACTTCATCCAGAAATGGATCAAGACACGTAATCCGAAGCGCCTGCTCTGGACCATCACCTTCGCGACGTTTGTCATCTCTGCCAATCTCGACAACCTGACCACCGCCACGATGATGTTGGTGATTATGCACAGCATCGTTCAGAATCGTCGGCAGAGGATGCTCATCGGTAGTGCGATTGTCATTGCGGCCAACTGTGGCGGATGCTTTACGGTGATCGGTGATCCTACAGGACTGTTGCTTTGGGGTGACGGGGCCATCACGGCCACTAGTTTCTCTTCATATATGGCACTGCCGGCTATCCTCGCCTGTGTGATCCCGACGATATTCATCAACCGTGCGTTGCCCGAGAGACTCGACACGCAATGGTCGCCGATGCCTTATCGTGGCGATGATACGAACCTTAGTCCCTGGCAGCGTGTCGTTATGCTCTTCGTGGGTATCGGAGGTCTCTGGTTCATCCCTACCTTCCACAACATCACCAAACTGTCACCGTTCCTCGGTGCCCTCTGTGTGCTGAGTGTGCTGTGGGTGGTCAACGAGGCCTTCAACCGCAAGCTGATGAATGCAGACCAGATGTCACAACGTTTCATCCCCAGGGCCTTGCAGTATGGTTCCCTCCAGCAGATCCTCTTCGTGATGGGTATCATGCTGGGTATGGGTGTCGTCACGGAGACGGGTGTCTTCCCTGACGTGGCACAGTGGATGGATGAGACGATCCATAACGTGTGGATCCTCGGCATCGTTTCGGGATTCCTCAGTGCCCTTGTCGACTCGTTTACCATCGCCATCAGCGATATATCACTCTATCCTGTGGTCAAGGGTGCATTGCCTGGCGACTATATGGGCAGTTTCATTGCCAACGGTTCTTACTGGAAGATCATCGCCTACTGTACGGCTGTGGGTGGCTGTCTGCTCTCCGTGGGATCGGTCAGTGGTCTGGCACTAATGCAGATGGAACATATCCGTGTAGGCTGGTACCTCAGGAACATGACCCTGAAAGTGCTGGCAGGATGGGCTGTCGGACTGATAGTCCTTTGGTTGGAGATTTACTATGTATAACTTAATATAATAAGGTATGGCAAAAATTAAGACAATTGGTATCCTCACCTCAGGAGGTGACGCACCAGGAATGAATGCGGCTATCCGTGCCGTGACACGTGCAGGCATTTACAACGGTTTTACAGTCAAAGGTATCTATCGTGGTTATGAAGGTCTTATCAATGATGAGGTAAAGACTTTCACGACAGAGAATGTCTCGGGTATCATCACCCGTGGTGGTACGATCCTGAAGACCGCCCGTTCGAAGGAGTTCCAGACACCCGAGGGTATGCAGAAGGCCTACGAGACATGTCAGAAGGAGGAAATTGACTGCCTGGTCGTCATCGGCGGCAATGGCTCGCTGACTGGAGCACGCGACTTCGGTATGGAGTTCGACTTCCCTGTCATCGGTCTGCCTGGCACCATCGACAATGACCTTTACGGCACAGATGCCACCATCGGCTACGACACGACGATGAACACCATTATGGAGTGTGTGGACCGTATTCGTGACACCGCGAACTCCCACGAGCGCATCTTCTTCATCGAGGTAATGGGACGCGACGCAGGCTTCCTGGCACAGAACTGCGCCATCGCTTGTGGTGCCGAGGCTGCCATCGTTCCCGAGGAATCTACTGACGTAGACCAGTTGGCTGCATTCATGGGCCGTGGCATCCGCAAGTCGAAGAAATCGTGCATCGTCATCGTGTCGGAGAGTCCCAAGTGTGGTGCCCTCTACTATGCCGACCGTGTGAAGCATGAGTTCCCCGAATTCGACGTGCGTGTATCTATTCTTGGTCATCTGCAGCGCGGCGGCAGCCCGTCGGCTCGCGACCGTATCCTGGCCAGTTGTACGGGTGTCGGTGCTATCGAGGCCATCATACAAGGCCAGCGCAACGTCATGGTGGGTGTCCGCAACAACGAAGTGGTCTACGTGCCTTTCAGTGAGTGTATCCGCACCGACAAGCGCTTCGACAAGCGCCTCATCAACGTGCTCGACGAACTGAGCATCTGAATGATGGCATCGGAATAACACGGACTGACACAGAGAATAATTCTGGGGAATTCCGTGTCCTTCCGATGCAAAAAGAAAGAATATGCCTGAAATAAAGAAGATCGTTCTGACGGGAGGGCCGTGTGCCGGTAAGACCACGGCACTGGTGAAGATCACTGAATACTTCTCGGGATTCGGTTATAAGGTGTTCAACGTGCCGGAGGTTCCTACCATCTATAGTACCGCCGGCTGGAACTACCTGACGCCGAACCGCGTCCTGTATTATCAGGGTGAGCGGGCTATCCTTGAGACACAACTGGCATTCGAAGACCAGTTCATGCGTCTCGCCGAAGTCTGTACAAGGCCGGTGCTTATCGTCTGCGACCGTGGTACGATGGACATCTCTGCCTATATCAAGCCGGAGGAGTGGGAGGAGATCACCGCTATGGCGGGTACCACTCCCAACGCCTTGATGGAACGCTATGATGCCGTACTGCACCTGGTGTCGGCTGCCGATGGTGCGGAACAGTACTATACCACCGCCACCAATGCTACCCGCTACGAACAGGCCAACGAGGAAGGACTGCGCATCGCCAGGGAACTCGACAAGAAGGTGATCCGTGCGTGGACTGGTCATCCCCATCTGCGTGTGATCAACAACCACGATGACTTCGAGAACAAACTCAACCGTGTGCTCAAGGAGATCTCAAAGGTTGTCGGACTGCCGCAGCCCCCACACGACGAACGTGTCTATCGCGTTGAGATCACCGGTGAGGTTCCTGAGAGTTCCGACAGTATGATCACCCAGACCTATCTCGTGGCAGAACCGGGCTGTGAGATCCGTCTGCGCCGCAGGGAGTGGAGTGGGGGAAAGGTGGTCAACCTGCACCGTTCCACGAAACGCATCTCAGACACGGAGATCATTGAGACGGAGCGAAAAGTGGACAACAACCTCTACGAGCAGATGCTCCAGCAGGCTGATCCTTACCGTCAGACCATCGTCAAGCGGCGCCAGAGCTTCATCTGGAAAGGACAGTTCTTCCAGATCGACACGTTCCTATCGCCCGTCAAGGACCTGGTCATCTTGGAGGCGAATGGTATGGGCGAACAGGAGACCGTCAATCTCCCACCTTTCATTAAGGTGCTTGAGGACGTGACCGGCAATCAGACGTATTATAACTACAATATTGCCCTGCGGAAGTTCTAAATTTCGCATATTGTTGCTTATTTGAGTAAAAAACATCAAAATAATTTCCTCAATTCAAAAAATAGCACTATCTTTGCAAACATAATTATAACTTAAAAACGAGTATAACTTAAATAAACTAACAAGCGTATGTCACAAATTATTGGACACATTTCCCAGATCATTGGCGCTGTCATCGATGTTTATTTCGATACAGAAGGTCAGGAGGCTGAGAAGGTGTTGCCGAAGATCTACGAGGCTTTGAAGATCAAGCGTGGCGACGGACGCGACCTGATTGTCGAGGTGCAGCAGCACATCGGCGAGGATACGGTGCGCTGCGTGGCTATGGACAACACCGACGGCTTGCAGCGCGGACTGGAAGCCATTCCTCTCGGCTCACCTATCCAGATGCCTGCGGGAGATCAGATTAAAGGTCGTATGCTGAACGTGATCGGACAGCCTATCGACGGTATGAAACAGCTCAACATGGAGGGTGCCTATCCCATCCACCGCGATGCCCCCTCGTTCGAGGAACTCTCCACGAAGAAGGAGATCCTTGCCACGGGTATCAAGGTGATCGACCTGCTCGAGCCCTACATGAAGGGTGGTAAGATCGGACTCTTCGGCGGTGCTGGTGTGGGTAAGACCGTGCTCATCATGGAGCTCATCAACAACATCGCCAAGGGACACAACGGATTCTCCGTCTTCGCCGGTGTGGGAGAGCGTACCCGTGAGGGTAACGACCTCATCCGCGAGATGATCGAATCGGGCGTTATCCGTTATGGCGAGAAGTTCCGCGAGGCCATGAACGAAGGCAAGTGGGACCTTTCACTCGTCGATCCCGAGGAGCTGAAGAAGTCACAGGCCACACTGGTCTATGGTCAGATGAACGAGCCTCCCGGTGCCCGTGCTTCCGTAGCCCTTTCCGGACTGACGGTGGCCGAAGGCTTCCGCGACGGTGGTGGTAAGGACGGCGGCGCTGCCGATATCCTGTTCTTCATCGACAACATCTTCCGTTTCACCCAGGCTGGTTCTGAGGTATCTGCCCTGCTGGGCCGTATGTCTTCAGCCGTAGGTTATCAGCCGACGCTGGCCTCTGAGATGGGTACGATGCAGGAGCGCATCACCTCTACGAAGTCCGGATCTATCACCTCCGTACAGGCTGTGTATGTGCCTGCCGACGACTTGACAGACCCTGCTCCCGCCACCACGTTTACTCACCTCGATGCTACGACGGTGCTCGACCGTAAGATTGCCGAGCTCGGTATCTATCCAGCTGTGGATCCTCTGGGTTCCACCTCTCGTATCCTCGACCCGCTGATTGTGGGTAAGGCACACTACGACTGTGCCCAGCGTGTAAAGGAGATTCTCCAGCGCTACAAGGAGTTGCAGGACATCATCGCCATCCTCGGTATGGACGAACTCTCCGATGAGGACAAGCTGACGGTGAACCGTGCACGTCGTGTACAGCGTTTCCTGTCGCAGCCTTTCTCCGTGGCATCACAGTTCACAGGTCTGCCTGGTGTGATGGTGCCCATCGAAGATACCATCAAGGGATTCAATGCCATCCTCGACGGTGAGGTCGACGACCTGCCCGAGCAGGCATTCCTCAATGTCGGTACCATCGACGATGCGAAGGAGAAGGCCAAGAAACTGTTGGAAGCAGCAAAGGGATAAAATCGTAAATCGTAAATTCGTAAATCGTAAATCCCGTTATGTTACAGCTGAAGATAGTTTCGCCCGAAAGGATTGAATTCACAGGTGAAGTGGAGTCTGTGAAGGTGCCTGGAACGCAGGGTAACTTCGAGATTCTCAGCAACCACGCCCCGATCATCTCCACGCTGACGAAAGGCGATGTGGAGTATGCCGGAAACGTGTTGCCCATCCTCGGTGGATTCGTGGAGGTACAGAAGAATCAGGTTTCGCTCTGTGTGGAACTGAAGGAGGAATAAGAATTTGGAATATTTCCTCTCCGTCCTCTTCTTCACCCTCTTAGGCGTGGCCTACGTGAAAGGCTATGATGTCGTCAAGCGACAGGCACCCGATCACTTGGTACACTTCTATCTGATCATGGCAACGATACGCATGTTGCTCGTCGCGACGGTTGTCGGGCTCTACGTATCCTTCACCGAGAATAGAGAAGACGCCATCCGATTCGCCGCCATATTTATAATAATGTACGCGATAACGATGGTTGTAACACTGAAATTAAGACATTAAGTAGAAAGAATAATGAATCACATCAAACGACTGCTATGCTTGTCACTCGTGCTGTTCGCACTGGTGCCGGCGATGCAGGCAGAGGATTTCTCAGCCAAGGAGGTGGTGCTTGAGCATATCAAGGACTCCCACGACTGGCACGTGACCGACCTCGGCGAGGGCAAGTCACTGGTCATCCCCCTGCCCGTCATCGTCAACAGCTCCACTGGCTGGCACGTGTTCTGCTCCTCGAAGTTCGAGCACCATGCCGATGCCAACGGACTGCGCCAGGGTCCTTACGGACTGGCCATCGCCACAGAGGGTGACAACGCAGGCAAGATTGTCGAGAACGGCGAACCCGTGCTCGACCTCAGCATCACCAAGACGGTCGCCGTGATGTTCATCAACGTCATCATCCTGCTCTGCTGCATCCTGTTCAGCGCCCGCTGGTACAAGAAGCACAAGGCTTCCGATGGTGCGCCTGGTGGCTTCGTAGGCTTCGTCGAGATGCTCGTGATGTACGTGGTCGAAGATATCATCAAGCCGGGAGTAGGGAAGGGCTACGAGAAGTACACCCCCTATCTGCTCACCTGCTTCTTCTTCATCTTCACGTGCAATGTGATGGGACTGATCCCCTTCCCGCCGGGATCGGGCAACGTGACGGGCAACATCGCCGTGACGTTCTTCCTCGCCCTCTGCACCTTCATCATCGTGCAGTTCTCGGGCAACAAGCATTACTGGAAGGACATCTTCTGGCCTGAGGTTCCCACCTGGCTCAAGGCGCCCATCCCCATCATCCCCGTCATCGAGTTCGTGGGTATCTTCACCAAGCCCTTCGCCCTGATGATCCGACTTTTCGCCAACATGATGGCAGGCCATGCCATCGCGGTGGCTATCACGTGTATCATCTTCCTCGTGGCTTCGCAGGCTGTCGCCGTACAGCTCTCTATGTCGGCCCTCAGCGTCATCATGAGTGTCTTCATGATGTGCCTAGAGTGTCTGGTCTGCTTCATCCAGGCGATGGTGTTCACGATGCTCTCTGCCGTCTTCATCGGACTGGCACGTGTCGAACCAGAACACGAGTAAAGGGGAAAGGTAAAAAAAAAACTCGCTTTAGCGCTTTTACAAAGCGTAGCGACTAAAAGAAAAAGGTAATAAAGTAAAAGTAAACATTAAATAATTAACAATTTAAAACTCAAAAGATTATGATTACAGCATTATTGGCAGCAGAAGGTGTTGCAAAGTTAGGCGCCGCAGTTGGCGCAGGTCTCGCAGCTATTGGCGCAGGTCTTGGTATTGGTAAAATCGGTGGTCAGGCTATGGACGCCATGGCTCGCCAGCCGGAAGTGATGAACAAACTGTTCACGAACATGATCGTGGCTGCTGCTCTTATCGAGGGTGTCGCACTCTTCGCAGCCGTTATCGCATTCCTCTGCATCTAAGCAAAGGTAAAAAAGTAAAAAGGTAAATAAGTAAATCACAGCGTATGGATTTATTGATTCCGAGTACTGGCCTGCTGTTCTGGATGACCATCACGTTCCTCGTGGTGTTCTTCCTGCTGTGGAAGTTTGGCTTTCCTGTCATCACCGGTATGGTGAAGGAGCGTCAGGCTTTCATTGACGACTCACTGCGCAAGGCGCATGAGGCCAACGAGCGGCTCGCCAATATACAGAAAGAAGGTGAATCCATCTTGCAGGAGGCTCGCGAGAAGCAGGCACAGATCCTTAAGGAGGCTGCCGAGACCCGCGATGCCATCGTAGAGAAAGCCCAGGACAAGGCCCGTGCCGAAGGAGCCCGTCTGATGGAGGACGCCCGCGTCGCCATCGAACAGGAGAAGAAGGCCGCCATTGCCGACATCCGCAAGCAAGTAGCTACCCTCAGCGTCGAGATCGCCGAGAAGATTCTCAAGGAGAACCTCAAGGGCGACAAGGCGCAGATGGATCTGATCGACCGTATGCTGGATGATGTCTCTACTGTTAATTAAGCGATAAGGTATGGATATTGGAGTCATATCGGTAAGATACGCCCGGGCACTCCTGAAGAGCGCTACCGACGCGAAGGCCGAAGATGCTGTTTACGCCGAGATGCAGCAGCTCGCCAAGAGCTATGCCGACGTGCCACAGCTCAGGTCTGCGATCAACAACCCCATGCTCTCCAAGGCCGAGAAGGAGACGATCCTGCTGACAGCCGTCGGCAAGAAGCCCTCCCCGCTGGCCAAGGCCTTCATCGCACTTGTGCTCAAGGAGGACCGTGAGAGCGTGATGCAGTTCATCGCCAATTCGTACGTCACTCTTTACCGCCAACAGAAGAATGTCATCCGTGGCAGACTGATCACCGCCACAGCCGTCACCCCTGCCACCGAGCAGAAGATGCGGCAGATGGTGGAGAGCAAGACTAATGGAACTGTGGAGTTTGAGACCGAGGTGAACCCCGACATCATCGGAGGCTTCATCCTCGAGTACGACACCTACCGCATGGATGCGAGTGTGAAGTCCAAGCTCAACTCAATTCTTAACACACTTAAAAAGTAAAATCAAATGTCAGATAAGATTAAACCAAGCGAAGTATCCCAGGTACTGCTCGACCAGCTCAAGGGTATCTCCGGCGCCGAGAAGTTCGACGAGGTGGGTACCGTGCTGACCGTCAGCGACGGTGTGGCCCGTATCTACGGACTGCGCAACGTCGAGGCCAGTGAACTGCTCGAATTCGAGAACGGCACCATGGCCATCGTGATGAACCTTGAGGAAGACAACGTCGGTTGTGTGCTCTTGGGCAACACCTCGGGCATCAAGGAGGGCATGGTCGTGAAGCGTACCCATCGTATCGCCTCCATCCGTGTCAACGACAACATGCTCGGCCGTGTCATCAACCCGCTGGGACAAGCTATCGACGGCAAGGGCGATATTGACCTCACCGACGCTTTCGAGATGCCGCTCGACCGCAAGGCACCCGGTGTGATCTACCGTCAGCCCGTGAAGGAGCCGCTGCAGACAGGTCTGAAGGCCATCGACTCGATGATTCCTATCGGCCGTGGACAGCGTGAGCTCATCATCGGCGACCGCCAGACGGGTAAGACCGCCATCGCCGTGGATACCATCATCAACCAGAAGAGTTTCTATGAGGCAGGCAAGCCTGTCTATTGCATCTATGTCGCCATCGGCCAGAAGGCCTCAACCGTGGCTGCACTCGTTTCCACGTTGCAGGAGCATGGTGCCATGGCTTACACGATCATCGTCGCAGCCACCGCTGCCGACCCTGCTGCCATGCAGTATTATGCACCGTTCGCAGGTGCCGCCATCGGCGAGTACTTCCGCGACCGTGGTCTGCCCGCACTCGTGGTCTACGACGACCTCTCCAAGCAGGCTGTTGCCTATCGTGAGGTGTCGCTGATCCTGCGCCGTCCTTCCGGACGTGAGGCATATCCTGGCGACGTGTTCTATCTCCACTCCCGTCTCCTTGAGCGTGCAGCCAAGATGAACGAGCAGCAGGAGGTGGCTGAGCAGATGAACGACCTGCCCGAGTGTATGAAGGGCCATGTGAAGGGTGGTGGCTCGCTCACCGCTCTGCCTATCATCGAGACACAGGCAGGCGACGTGTCGGCTTACATCCCCACGAACGTGATCTCCATCACCGACGGTCAGATCTTCCTTGAGAGCAACCTCTTCAACCAGGGCTTCCGTCCTGCCATCAACGTCGGTATCTCCGTATCCCGTGTAGGTGGCTCGGCACAGATCAAGTCCATGAAGAAGGTGGCAGGTACGCTGAAGATCGACCAGGCACAGTATCGTGAGCTCGAGGCCTTCTCGAAGTTCTCCAGCGATATGGATGCTGTGACGGCAATGACCCTCGACCGTGGTCGTAAGAACCAGCAGCTGCTCATCCAGCCGCAGTACAGCCCGATGCCCGTTGGCGAGCAGATTGCCATCCTCTATTGCGGCGTACACGGACTGATGCGCGATGTGCCCATCCCCAAGGTGCGTGAGTGTCAGGATTCCTTCCTCGACAAGCTGCGTTCCACCTCTCCCGAGGTCATCGAGACCCTCGCCAGCGGGAAGATCGACGACGAGACGATGAAGAAGATCGAAGCCGTCATGGCCGACATCGCAGGAACGTACAAAAGCTGATAGCCTATGCCCAGCCTGAAAGAAATTAAAGGCCGCATTGCCTCAGTCAATTCCACGCGCAAGATCACGTCGGCAATGAAGATGGTGGCCTCCAGTAAGCTGCACCACGCACAGGTGGCTATTCAGAACATGCTGCCTTACGAGACGCTGCTGGAGCACATCCTCAAGTCGTTCCTCGCAGCCGAGGCGGAGGCACACACCATCTTCGACCAGCCACGCCCCATCAAGCGTGCGGCACTCGTGGTGTTCACCTCCAACTCCTCGCTCTGCGGCGGATTCAACAACAACACCATCAAGCTCATGATGCACGCCGTCGATGAGTACGCCCAGACCATCGGACGCGAAAACGTCGAGATCTATCCCATCGGCCGCAAGGTCTATGAGAAGGCGCAGAAGTTGGGGTTGAATGTGCAAGGCGAGTTCTCTGCTCTGGCCGACAAACCCAACGTCGCGCAGTGCATTGACATCGCCATGGAGCTTGGCACGAAATTCGCTGACGGACAGATAGATAAGGTCGAACTCATCTATCATCACTTCAAGAGCGCAGGCTCGCAGATTCTCACTCGTAAGACCTTCCTCCCCATCGACATCGAGTCGGAGCTGAAGGCCGACCACGAGCGCGACCTCACCAGTGTCATCGCTACGAAGGAGTCGCAGGAGTATCTGAAGAAGCGTGGAGAGCGACAGACGGAGAGGGTAGAGGAGGAAGTGAAGCCGCTCAACGATAACTTCATCGTCGAGCCCGACATGAACACCGTCCTCTCGCAGCTCCTGCCGAAGATGGCGCATCTGATGCTCTACACGGCACTGCTCGACTCCGTTGCCTCTGAGCACGCCGCCCGTATGGTGGCCATGCAGACCGCGACGGACAATGCCGACGAGTTGCTCCGCGAACTGAACCTTCAGTACAACAAGGGCCGCCAGCAGGCCATCACCACCGAGTTGCTCGACATCGCTGGCGGTTCCCAGAACTGACAAACTACTTCTACTATACCCAAGAGAGCCCGAACGCCTTGTGTGCATCGGGCTCTCTTTAGTTGTCACCTGGGGAATTTATACACCTCAGCATATCTGCTCTTGGTAACCTCCCCGAGCGTAGACATCTACTGCGGATTAAAATCAATGAATGACAGGTTATTCACTTATTCAGTTATTCAATTATGACATTTAGGTTTTTGATTATGATAATGTCTATCAATATTTTATATTATAATATATATTATTATAATAATATATATTATAATATAAAATCATTCTTCTCAATTTGAAATTATCAGAATACAGATGTCATAATTGAATAACTGAATAAGTTTGTTTTAAGATAAAAATGTTTACATTTGATTATTTTTGAAATAACGCCAAAAACAACCCTCTGCAAAATGGAACTTTCCTTGCTTGAAAGTCTGAGTTTCAAGAGAAGAAAGTCGGAGTTTGGGCTATGGAAACTAAAAACACGTCGAAACGGCCTGAAAAGGCAGCTTACGGCTGCCCTAAGTGCTGGTAAATAATGTTTACTTCTGCTGAAAGAAACGTGCGGCGTTTCTGTTTCGTGAGGTGAGTCAGGCGGGGATCTTTACTCAACAACGATTTGAGTTTGAGCCAGGCTGAACGAGGCTGGATGTAATGGAAATACATTTGGGCCAATTCCATACGGCCATCACAACCACCAGTTGTATGGGACACGGTCCGATCTGGCTCTAAATAAGTCAGATGACTAAACGAAAGGAGAGTGGGCATAATTTGTTCACTCTCGTTTTATAACCTCGCAAACTGGGGGATTCGTTGAAGAAATCGGGCAGTTGGCAGAAAGGGCGGGGGAGTGGATTAAACTTTGCGGGCTGCAGAGAGTCAAAGAGACAGTTGCAACGCAAGAGATAATTCACAATATGTATCACAATTAAAAACAAAAAGGATTATGAAACAGATGATTATGACTTTGACCTACGGTCGAGCCTGCTCACGCTCGGCCAAACGAACGAGCTCGTTTGGTGCTCGCTTAATCGCAGCCTTGGCAGCCGTTATGGTAAGCACGGCAGCCGTCGCACAGGACAAGAACAGCAACAAGCCGTCAGAAGACAACAACCGCAAGCTGGAGATGGTGAAGCACCGCACGGACAAGATGGTGGAGGACTACCAGTTGAACGACAAGCAGGCCAAGAAACTGCTGGAACTGAACACGGAGTATGCCGACATGATGCGCCCACCTCATCATGATCACCACGGGCCTCACGGTATGCGGGGACAACGCCCGGAGCCTCCGAAGGACGATATGAAGGGTGAGCGTCCGGAACCGCCGAAGGGTGACCGCGAGGATCGCCGAGAGAAGATGATGGAGACGATGAAGGCCTACGATGCAGAACTGCAGAAGATCATGACGGCTGAGCAGTATGAAAAGTACAAAGCCGACATGCAGCAGCGCCGCGAGAGAGGCCATAAGGGGCCACACAGACCACAATAAATATAATAATGTGACTTGAACTTGAATAAAACGACCACGAATTTCACGAATTACACGAATTATTAGCTGCGCCAGCCAATTTAGAGTAATTAGTGAAATTCGTGGTCGAATTATTGAATAATTATTTGTTGAGTTTCTTGCGGAGAGTGAGGACATTGAAGCCGCCGATGCGCTCGTAGTTCACACTGTCCATCAGCTGACGAACGAGATAGATGCCGAGGCCACCGATGGATCGGTCTTCTGCCGAGAGCGTCGTGTCGGCCTCTGCCACACTTGTGGGGTCGAAATGCTTGCCGCTGTCGGAGATGACGAACTTCAGTCTGGCGTCATTCGCCTGGACCTCTATATTGACACTTCCCGTTGTTCCCTCCGGATAGGCATAGTTCATCACATTCACCACGGCCTCCTCGATGGCGAGGTTCATCTGCATGGTGGTCAGTTCGTCGAAGCCCATCGCCTCGCAGACATCATCTATGAATTCGGCCAACTGCGGTACCTGCTGGATGTCGTTGGTCAGGGTGATGCTGCGCTGATAGCGCACGTCGAGTTGCTGCTTCGTGTATTGGATGGCCAGCATGGTGAGGTCGTCACTTTGTTCTGCGCCATTGACGAAGTCCCTCACGGCATTGGTCATGTTTTCCACCAGCCGATGAGGGTTGTGATCGTTTGTCGACAGTGATGTATCTGCCACCTTCAGGATGCGTTCATCGGTAAACTGGGCGTGGTCGATATTCTCGGCCTCGGTGAGTCCATCGGTATAAAGGAAGATGGTGGTGCCCGGATCGATCTGCGTTTCCTGCATCGTGAACTTCCAGTCGCCCATCACACCGACAGGCAGGTTGGAGTCGCAAGGCAACATGCCGATGCCGGACCCGATGAGCAGGGGTGAGTCATGACCGGCATTGCAATAGCGCAGACGTCCCGTCGGCAGGTCGAGCACACCCACGAAGAGCGTCACGAACATGTTGGAGTCGTTACCTTCACTCATCGTATCATTCAGACGGGTGATGATACGTTCCGGCTGTGACTCATGGGCTGAGACGGTACGGAACTGGGCACGGGTGACGGCCATCACCAGAGCGGCAGGCACTCCCTTACCCGAGACGTCGCCGATGCAGAAGAAGAGTTTCTCGTCGCGGATGAAGAAGTCGAAGAGGTCGCCACCGACGGCCTTCGCAGGCGTCAGCTGTCCGAAGATGTCGATATCGTCGCGATCGGGATAGGCGGGGAAGATCTTCGGCAGCATCGACATCTGGATGTCGCTGGCTACCTTCAACTCACTCTCGATGGCTGCCTTCGATGCCGTCGACTGACGCAGCTCTTCCATCTGCTGCTTCAGAGAGGTCTGCATGAGTGAGAACGACTGGCTCAGACGGGCCATCTCGTCCTTGGTCTTGATGTCGGGCAGCGTCGCATCGAGATTACCCTTGGCCACCTCGTCGGCAGAGTCGGCAAAGCGTGCCAACGGACGGGTGATGCGCTTAACCACCGAGTTACAGATGAGGAAGAGTGCTACCAGACCTGCCAGCATGATAAAGAGTATGAGGTAGCTGAGCAAGCGGGAATTGCCATAGATGATCTTGGCAGGTATGACCGTTGCCATCGACCAGCCCGTGCGCTTGATGGGTGCATAGCAGATGAGGTATTTCACGCCGTCGCGAATCATCTCCCGCATGCCGGAGAGACCGTCGACCATATCGTAGCCGATCTGTGCGTCGATGGAGTCGTTCGTCTCCATGGAGTAGACGAAGTATGTGTCGTTCAAGATGCGCTCCGTATCGGGGTGGGTGATATAGGTGGCACCGCGGCCGATGATGAACGAATAGGCATGGGTATAGAAGAAGTCATCGTTGATCTCCAGGTTGGTAGAGTCTATCTCCGTTTCCATAAGCTTGGCATTCAGTTCGATGTCGCTCTTCGCCACCAGTTCCGTGAGCCAGTTCAGCGACACGTCTGCTGTAATGACTGCCATCAGGTTGCCGTTCTTGTCATACAGGGGATGCGAATAGGTGGTCATCATCTGTTCTCCGCCGCCAGTGTCGTAATAGGGCTCGCTCCAGTAGTTCTTCTTCAGCAGTTTGGGAATCTGGTACCAGTCCATACTGTGGTATTCGTATTCCGACGAGCCCAGCTGTTTGGTCTCGATGGTGCCGTTGACCGTGCGATAGGCGTATGGGGAGAAGTACACACCCTTCTTGGGGTAGTAATTGGGCTCAAAGGCAATGGCAGAGCCGATGATGGGATCATTCAATTCCAGAATCTGCTGGACGATGGCATAGTATTCATCTGGGTTGTCGAGATTGTCCATCACCTTTGGAATCACATTCTCCACAGCCACCTCCACACCAACGAGCATGCTGTTGATGCGCTGGTTGGCTATCTCGATACGGCTTTTCGCGTTCTCCTCCGAACTGCTGAGGAAGGCCTCACGGATGACATTGGTGATGATGACAGTGATGATGCAGAAGACAACGAGCACCGTGAGCATCACCCAAATGGTGAGCCTGGTGTGCAGCGAATGGGATATGTTGTGTAGTTTAGACTTGATCATTGCTGTGTAATCTGATGATAGGTGATTTCTTTTTTCAAAAAGCCGCTCTCGAGAAGGATACGGTTGGCCAGCTCCACGGATTTGGGCTCCAGACGGTAGGAACGCTTGCCGGTGTCCTTGTCGGCCAGCTGGCGAAGGATCTCTTTGATCATCCAATCCTGTGCAATCATATTACCGGCGGTACCAGTCTGTCGCATCGTGATCATCACAATGTCGAGGGCCTCTTCAGGATGGGCGACAGCCCACTCCCAACCCTTACGGGTGGCTTCGGCAAACTTTATTGCGAGATCTTTGTGCTTGCGATAGAAGTCGGCCGTCACATAGACCCCATCTTCCGGCACGTTGTAGCCAATGTCACGCATATATAGCAGCTGCTCCTTCTTGATGCGCTGTCCGGCCATCTTCAGCTGGAAGAACTCGTTGTAGCTCATCGCCAGGGCAGCGTCGATGGCTCCGGAGATGTAGAGATTGATGTTCGAAACGAATGGTACCCACTGGATGCCGAGACCATACTTCTTGTCCATCGCAAAGGGCAACTCGCTGAAGCCGGACTTCCAATGGCCCACTTTCTTGCCACGGAGGCTCTCCTTGCCATTCAACGGTGTGTGAGAGACGATCAGCAGGTTGTTCTGTTGCGACATCTGCAGGACATTGACCAAGGGGATGCCATTGTCAATGAAAGTCATCGCCGTCACCAGATTGAGCGTGATGAACTGGCTCTCGCCTTCAGTTAGGTAGTCAATACTCGGTTTCGAGGCGGAGGGATGCCTGATGACCACGTCGAGTCCGGCTTCCTGATAATATCCCATGCTACTTGCCACGTAAAAACCTAAGAACTGCGCCTGAGCCGTCCATTGTGGGGTGAAGACCAGCTTCTGTTGGGCATTCGCGACGCTGATGCCACAGAACAGCAGAGCGACGCACAGCCATTGTTGATACTTTCTCATCGTTGAGTCTTTTTGTTGCGTGCAAAGTTACAGATATTCAGCCATATCACCAAATAAATAACAGATTTTTACAATTTCTGTCCCAAATATTTGCAAAGTTCAAATAATCTTCCTATCTTTGCATCTTGAAGTTGAAATATAAAGTCATACAATAATGAGAAGAACATCTTTATTTGTACTTGTGTTCATTATGGCACTGTCGGCCTTCTCGCTTGGTGTCGGCTTGTCGTATGATGCAAACCCCTTTGCCGATGACGATACAGAAACCGTCGAAGGCACTGATACCGACGGTGAAGGAGAAGGTGAAGGCGAAGGTGAGGAAGAAGAGGAAAAGGAACCTGTTGAAAGGTTTACCGTCGAGGGCGTCCTGTATCATGTGACGGAAGAGGGCGTGGTCGAAGTGGAGGGCGTGGAAGAAGGCGCCACCAGCATCGTCATTCCCAAGGAAGTCACTTATGAGGAGGAGAATTATAAGGTGACGGCTATTACAGAGGATGCTTTCACCGGGAATAAGACACTGACCTCGGTGACTATTGAAGGCAGCATCAAGGAGATTCACAAAGAGGCCTTTAAAGGATGTACCAGCCTGACAACGATTGTATTAGGAAAAGGCGTTGAAGTGATTGGTGAATCAGCTTTTGATGGATGTACCAGTCTGAAGACGATAGATATGGCTGAAAGCGTGGAGAAGATTGGTGATTCTGCCTTTGCTGGCTGTACCAGTCTGACAACGATTGAATTAGGAAAAGGCGTGAAAGAGATTGGTGAATCAGCTTTTGAAGGCTGTACCAGTCTAAAGACGATAGATATCGCTAAAGGCGTGGAGAAGATTGGTGATTCAGTCTTCGACGGCTGTTCGAAACTGGAGAGCGTGGTCATTCCGGAATCCGTGAAGGAACTGGGCAAAGATCTCTTCAAGGATTGTACCAAACTGAAGACGGTTGAGATTGACTGTGATGTCGAGGAGATTAATAAGGATCTCTTCAAGAACTGCACCAGTCTGGAGGAGATTGAGATCAAGGGCGACATCAAAACGGTAGAAGAATCGGTGTTTGAGGGCAACGAGAAACTGAAGTCCGTCAAACTCTGCGGTGACATCGACGAGATTGGCAAGAACGCCTTTAAGGACTGTACGAAGCTTGAGACGTTCGAGTTCGGTGAGAAGAAGAAGGTGAAAGTGGTAGGTGAGTCTGCCTTTGAAGGCTGTAGCAGCCTGAAGGCCATCACCATTCCCGGCAGTCTGAAAGTGATTGAGAAAACGACCTTCAAGGACTGTACCAGTCTGAAGGATCTTGTGATAAAGCCTGGCGTGGAAGAGATTGGTGAATCAGCTTTCGAAGGTTGTACGAGTCTGGAAGAGATCACCATCCCCAGCACAGTGAAGAAGGTGGGTGAGAAGGCCTTTAAAGACTGTACCAGTCTGACCAAAGTAGAACTGGAAGAAGGCGTTGAAGAGATTGGTAATTCCGCCTTTGAAGGTTGCGGTGATCTGAAAATGGTGTCCATCCCTGCCTCTGTGGTAGATATCGGTGAATCGGTCTTCGACGGCAGCAGCTTGGAAGAAGTGACCATCCCCGGCTCAATGAAGGTGATCAAGGACGGTGCGTTCAAGGGTTGTAAGGAACTGAAGAAACTCACGATTGAAGAAGGTGTCGAAGAGATTGGAAATTCTGCCTTTGCCGATTGTACAAGTCTGCCAGAACTTATCATCCCGAATTCGATGAAGAAGATTGGCAATTCTGCCTTCAAGAATTGTGAGAAGATAGATTCGCTGAAGTTGGGTGATGGACTGAAAGAGATGGGCGACTCGGTCTTTGCGGGTTGTCTCAGTCTGCCATTGCTCGTATTGCCTAAGGATATCACTGAGCTGGCGACAGCCTCCTTCCTGAATTGCGAGAAGCTGGATTCCATCTCTCTGTCAGAGGGTCTGAAGAAGATTGGCGAGTCTTCCTTTGAGGGCTGTAAGGTGCTTCCAGAGGTGTATCTGCCGGAGAGTCTCGAAGCGATAGAGAAGGCAGCCTTCAAAGGTTGCGACAGTCTGAAGTGGGTGCAGGTGGAATTCAAGGAGCCGTTCAAGATAGACCTCAGCGTGTTCGAGGGCATCTCTGAACAGGCTGTGCTGAAGGTTCCCAAAGGTACACGCGCAACGTACATGAAAGAGGAGAGCTGGGCTAGTCAGTTCGCCAAGATTGTGGGTGGTGAATATAAGGTTACTATCATATCCAGTGGCAACGGTCAGGCCGTGTGTCTGCGTGACTCGGTGATTAGCGACTCGTTGGTCATCCGCAACGACTCTGTGCAGTACACCTTTATGGAGGGTGACTCTGTGCTGGTTGCCTTCGAATCGGATGCCGGTTATCAGATTATGGATGTGACAGTAAACGACAAGGTGATCAGCGACAGTATCTTTGCAGACATCTATGCTGCCGACACCCTGACGACGGAGAAGCCCAGATTCGGCGAATACACCGTCGCTTATGTTGACCAGGACTATCAGGTGGCTGTGGCGTATGAGAAGATCCACTATCGTCTGATTGTCACCTCCATCGGTAAGGGCTCCGTCAACTTCGAGGGCGAGGCAGTGGAGGATACGACCAAGGTCTTCCGAATAGAGGACGGCGTAGAGGCGTTCATCACCTTCAGTCCTGGTGAGAACTGGCGCATAAAGCAGGTGATGATCGACAGTCTGGACATCACGTCGGAGTTGGCGAAATACCAGTATTCCATCAAGAACATCAAGAAGAATACGATGCTGGTCGCTGAGTATGAGGAGATACCTGTCAACAAGTATATCCTGACGCTGTATGTGTCTGGCAACGGCGAGGTGACTGTCGATGGCAATACCACTGTCCGCGAAAGGTCATGGTCGGCCTATTTCAATGAAGACACCACGGCGGTACTCACCTTCATACCCGATGAAGGCTATACCACCAAATACCTGAGGGTGAACGGTGCAGACGTGACTTCGGCCATCGTCAATAACCAATATACGCTCAGCAGCATCCGTGCCGACATCAATGTGAACGTATCATTCGCGGCTATGGAGATGACCTTTGAGAAGGATGGCATCCACTATCTGGTGACCTCGTTTGCAGACAAGAAAGTTACTGTGACAGCAGGCGACAATTTACAGACGCTGGAGGTGCCGGCTACAGTGGCATACGGCGATAACGTGTGGGAAGTGACTGGTATCAGGGAAGATGCACTGGCTGGCTGTCCGGATCTGGCTGCGGTCATCTGGAACCCATCGACGCAGTTCAAGGCGACAGTCAGCAATCCGAATTTCCTGCTTTACGTGAGCGATGCGAAGTATGTGGCTTGGGAAGACCAGAACGCCGTGGTGGATGGTGTGGCCAGCAACATCATACTGACCGACGGTAAAGAAGGTAACGACTTCTACTGTCCGCGCTCCTTCACGGCAGAGAAGATAACATACACCCATAACTACACGATGGAGACCGGCATTATGGAGCCGAGGGGATGGGAGACCATCGCCCTGCCATACGACGTGCAGACGATCAAGCATGCCACTGCTGGCGTCATCCTCCCGTTCAAGAAATGGACGACGGAAAGTGAGGAGAAACCGTTCTGGCTGTACGAACTGACGGGCAGTGGCTATCAAGAGGCTGAAGGCATCAAGGCTAATACACCGTATATCATCAGTATGCCGAACAACAGTCTCTATCTGACGGACTACCGGCTCATCGGCAAGGTGACCTTCGAGTCGGAGAATGTGGAAGTCAAGAACTCCCGCGACCTGAACAGTGCCCGCTATAGCGACAGGACGTTAGTACCCAATTTCGTCAATAAGAGCGACGAAGCCATCCTGCCCCTGAACGTGAACAACGACATCGTGACATACACACAGTCAGATATGGGTAGCAAGTTCGTGAAAGGACTCCGGCCGGCGTATCCCTTCGAGGCCTATATGACCACCACATCCAATACCCGTTCCATTGGCGTGCAGGATGGTATGACTACCGGTATCCAGACGTTGAAGAACATGGTTGACGAGACATCCCAGGGCGTCAGGGTGTATGACATGCGTGGTGTGCTCGTCAAGAGCAGCGCCTCGATGGCAGAAGTCAGAAACGGACTCAAGCCGGGTGTCTATGTGGTACAGGGAAAGAAAATAATCATAAAAAGGTAAAAAAGTAAAAAGGTAAAAAGGATATGATTGAAATGATGAAGAAAACGACAATATTTCTGTTGATGATGGTAGCTCTCGTCGCCTGCGGTGATGATGATGATCCCGATTCAGCCAAGAAGCCCGACTATATCGCCGCCAGCGAGGAATTGACCTTGTCGGAGACACAAGATAACATTCTGTCCATCAAGTCCAACTGCAAGTGGCATCTTTATGTGGAAGTGGACTGGTTGTCCCTGGATCCAGCCTCAGGAGAGGGTAACGGCAAAGTGACTATCACCGCCAAACCGAATAAGACGGGTGACATCAGACAGACAACTATCTATATGAGAAATGAGGATAACACGGTAGAAAGGACGGTGATTGTCTATCAGAAGAAAGCAGCAGACAACAGTTTCGTGCCGGAGCCAGGTGAGAATCCGTTCCCAGAGTAAATAGCCACAGATGGACACAGATTTTCACAGAAGAATGAATTGACACAGAAGATCACAGAAAGAAGATTGACACAGAATTAATATTTAGATAAATGAAACAGACAATTTTAGTGACAGGCGGTACGGGCTTCATCGGAAGCCATACAACCGTAGAACTGCAGGAAGCAGGTTATGAGGTAGTGATCATCGACAACCTCTCAAACTCGAACATCAATGTATTGGACGGCATTGAGAAGATCACAGGTATCCGTCCTGCCTTTGAGAAGGTGGACTGCTGTGACTTCGAGGCCCTCGAAGGCGTGTTCAAGAAATATCCGAAGATTGAGGGTATCATCCATTTCGCAGCCTCGAAGGCCGTGGGTGAGAGCGTGGAGAAGCCGTTGCTCTATTATCGCAATAACCTGACATCGCTCATCAACCTGCTGGAACTGATGCCGAAGTATGACGTAAAGGGAATCATCTTCTCGTCGAGTTGCACGGTCTATGGACAGCCCTCACAGGAGAATCTGCCTGTGACGGAGAATGCTCCCATCCAGAAAGCGATGAGTCCTTATGGTAATACGAAGCAGATCAACGAGGAGATCATCCAGGACTATATCCACTCTGGTGCGCCCATCAAGAGCATCATCCTCAGATACTTCAACCCTATCGGCGCCCATCCTTCAGCACTCATCGGTGAACTGCCCAATGGTGTGCCTATGAACCTCATTCCCTTCGTGACACAGACCGCTATGGGTATCCGTGAGCAGTTGAAGATCTTCGGAAATGACTACAACACCCCCGACAAGACTTGCATCCGCGACTATATCTACGTGGTGGATCTGGCTAAGGCTCACGTAAAGGCTATGGAACGTGTACTCGACAAGCCTGAGACAGACGCTGTGGAGGTGTTCAATATCGGTACGGGTAAGGGCCTGTCTACCTTAGAGGTGGTTGAAGGCTTCGAGAAGGCTACAGGCGTGAAGGTTAACTGGACCTATGCGCCGCGTCGTGAAGGTGACATCGAACAGGTGTGGGGTAACGTGGACAAAGCCAACAAGGTGCTTGGCTGGAAGGCTGACACACCTACGGAGGATGTTCTGAAGAGTGCCTGGAAGTGGCAGAAGAAACTCCGTGAAGACGGAATTCAGTAAATAATTATTTTGCAACGGACTACAGGACTAAAGGACTTTCTGCAATCAGTAAAGGAAAGTCGTTGAAGTCTTGTAGTCCGTTGCTTATTATAGCGGGATTATTGTTTTAAAGGTACCTTCGGTGGTAAAGTCATCGAGGGAGACGGGTTCACGGAAAAGGCCAAAGAGCGAGGAACCGGAACCTGACATCGCTGCATAGACGGCCCCCATGTCATAGAGGCGGTCCTTGATGGCTCCGATCTCAGGATGAAGGGCGAAGACACTCTTTTCAAAATCGTTGGTGAGACGGTCACGCCATGTTTCCACAGGTTGCAACACGATGTCTCGGCAGTTGACTGCAGGATGCTGTGGGGTGATGAGTGAGAAAGCCTCCTTCGTGGAGACGGGAATAGCAGGACGCACCACAGCCAGATACCAACCACGGAGTGAGAGACTGATGGGCTCAAGCCGTTCACCAATACCTTCGGCATAACAAGGCTTGTTCAAAATGAAGAAAGCACAGTCGGCACCCAGACGGGCGGCATAGTCGATCATCTGCTGATCAGAAAGTCCCAGTTGGAACATCTGATTGAGCAGCGTAATCATAAATCCGCAGTCGCTGCTGCCACCACCCATACCGGCCTGCGTTGGTATACCTTTATATAAATGCGCGTGTATGCGCGGGAGGGTAGGGAAGTCCTGCTTCAACAGGTTGTAGGCACGTACTACGAGATTCTTCTGTTCATCGCCGTCAATCACGATGTTCGTCACCTTCAGGTCACAGTCTACGGCAGAAGGAAACTGCTCGTCCATAGGAAACACCTCAAGGGCGTCGCAGATAGGGACGGGATAGAAGATGGTCTCCAGGTTGTGGTAACCGTCTGGACGGCGCTCAACGACGTTAAGTCCGAGGTTGATCTTGCAGATAGGATGAGTTATCATATTTACGGATTTACGATCTACAGATTTACGATTTCGATTGATTAGCTTGGTCGTTGTTCTTTGGACGGTGATGGCGTTTCTTCTTTTTTGCGCCATCTTGACCATTGTTCTTGGATTTTGCCTGACTGTTCTGACCGTTGCCCTTCGAGTGCCATCGGCCGTGACGACGGGTGTTGGAACGTTTCTTCTCACGCTTGGTATAGACGGGTGCCTCGCCGAGTCCCTCTGGCAAAGGCGTCTTTTCCACCTCCTTACCCAGGAAGTGTTCTATCTGCTGGAAACGGTAGATATCCGCCTCGCTGATGAACGTGATGGCCTCTCCGTCACGGTCTGCACGGGCCGTACGGCCAATGCGGTGGACATAGTCCTCTGCATCGTGGGGTACGTCATAGTTGATGACGGTACGGATATCGTCGATGTCGATACCACGGGCCACGATGTCTGTAGCCACCAGCACATCCGTCTGTCCTGCCTTGAAACGGTACATCACCTCGTCGCGCTCCTGCTGTGAGAGGTCTGAGTGCATCTGGTCGCAGTTGATGTGCATCTGTTTCAGGCTTCGGGCAATCTCCTTCACCTTCTCCTTCTTACCAGAGAAGATAATGACGCGCTGAAGGTCTCCCTTTTTAAAGATATGGTTGATGATCTTCAACTTCTGGGGATCATAGCAAACATACGCACTCTGATGGATCTTCTCTGCTGGTTTGGATACGGCAATCTTCACCTCTACAGGGTCGTGGAGCAGCGTGACGGCCAGCTCACGGATCTTCGGCGGCATCGTGGCAGAGAACATAATGCGCTGACACGACTGTGGCAACTGCTGCACAATCTTCATGATATCGTCGATGAATCCCATATCCAGCATACGGTCTGCCTCGTCAAGGACAAAGAAACTGCAACGGGAGAGATCGAGGTTACCCACTTTCAGATGACTGAGCAGACGCCCTGGGGTGGCGATGAGCACATCGGCGCCGAGACGCATGCCACGTAGTTCCTGTTCATAGCGTCCTCCATCGTTACCGCCGTAGACAGCTACAGATGATACGCCATCGAGATAGTATCCGAAGCCTTGCATAGCCTGGTCAATCTGTTGAGCGAGTTCTCGGGTGGGGGACATCACGACGCAGTTGATGGCATCCTTAGGATAGTCGCCGTCGTCAAGTTGTGAGAGGATAGGTAACAGATAGGCTGCGGTCTTACCCGTTCCCGTCTGAGCCACACCCAGCACGTCGTAGCCATCGAGGATTTCTGGGATACAACGTTCCTGGATTGGAGTCATCTCATCGAAGCGCATGTCATAAAGCGCATCGAGGATATTATCGTTCAAATATGTTTCTTCAAATTTCATCAAACTGTAAACTATAAACTGTCAACTGTCAACTAATTCGGCGCCTGCCGGTAGCAGAAGTATGCAATGATGGCATAGAGGATATTCGGTATCCAAGCCGCCAAGATCGGCGGCGTGTCGGCATTGATGGCAAACGTAGCACTGATGGTCTGCAAGAGGATGTAAGAGAACGAGAGTCCCAGTCCGATACCAAGGCTCACGCCCATACCTCCCTTACGCTTCCGGCTGGACAAGCTGGCACCGATGATGGTTAGGATAAACGATGCAAAGGAGGTGGCAATGCGTTTGTGATACTCCACCTCATACTGCACGACATTGCTCGAGCCACGTTCCGTCTGTTTCGAGATATACTGCCGCAGTTCATCGGAGGTCAGCGTCTCCTGTTGTCCTTTTGAAAAGACCAGATCCATCGGTTCCATATGGATGAGTGTGTCAATGACCGAACCGGATTTGATCTCTTCGCGGAGTCCTTTCAACGTTCGTATCTTGTAGTTCTGCGCCTTCCAATGGAAACGGTCTTCGCTGATGGTGTCGTAGCGAATGGTGGAAGCGGTCATATGACTGACGAGTTTCTTCTTTTCAAACTTATCGAGCGAGAATCCATAACCACTTTTTGTCTTGTCGTCATACTGCTGGATATAGGCAATCACACCCGGTCCAACCATCAACTGCACATTACTCGCAGAAGTGATCTTATCAGCGTTCTTGTACTTCGCCTCGAAGTCCTGTCTGATGATGTTCCCGTGGGGGATGATATAGGCACCGAGATAGTAGTTCACCAAAGCAATCAATGCGGCAGAGAGAAAATATGGTCTCATCAATCGCTTGAAACTCACACCAGCCGCCAGCATGGCGATGATCTCAGAGTTACCCGCCAGTTTGGATGTAAAGAAGATAACGGCGATGAATACGAACAGCGGTGAGAACAGATTAGCGAAGTAGGGCACGAAGTTGGCATAGTAGTCGAAAGCAATAGCCTTCAGTGGCGCACCATAAGTGGAGAACTTCGACAGGTTCTCGTTGACATCGAAGACGATGGCGATGGAGATGATCAGGATAATGGAGTAGATATAGGTGCCGATGAACTTCGTGACGATATATCTGTCGAGGCGTGTCAGGAAGCGCAAGGGATTGAGGTAGCGCATCCAACGGAGGCACTTCTTCAGGGGGCGTCCCATCTTTCGTAGCCAGACTCTGATATACTTACTCTTCTTCATCCTTCACTCTTCTGTGTTAATCCATCCTTCTGTGATCATCTGTGTGATCTGTGGCTTTTATCTCCGTTTCCCCAATTGCTCTATCACCGACCGTTTCCACTGCACGAAATCCCCTGCTACGATATGCTGACGGGCATCCGTCACCAGTCGCAGGTAGAAAGCGAGGTTGTGGATCGAAGCAATCTGCATGGCCAGCAGTTCCTGAGCCTTGAAGAGATGGTGTAGGTAGGCTTTCGAATGGATACGGTCTATCTCACAGCCCTCCGGATCGATGGGCGAGAAATCATCCTCCCATTTCTTATTGCGCATATTCATCGTCCCCTCATAGGTGAACAGCATGGCATTACGTCCATTGCGGGTGGGCATCACACAGTCGAACATATCCACGCCACGCTCGATGGCTTCAAGGATGTTCTGAGGCGTACCGACACCCATCAGATAACGGGGACGGTCCTTCGGCAAGATCTCATTCACCACCTCAATCATCTCATACATCACCTCCGTCGGCTCTCCTACAGCCAGACCACCGATAGCGGCTCCAAATATCGCGCTCCCGACTCCTGACTCCTGACTCCTGACTCCTGACTCCAGCCTCCCCAGCATATCACACACGTGCTTGGCAGCATCCTGACGCAGATCCTTGTAGGTACAGCCCTGCACGATGGGGAACAGCGTCTGGTTATAGCCATAAAGCGGTTCTGTCTCGTTGAAACGTTTCACGCATCGTTCCAGCCAGCGCTGTGTCAGCCGCAGACTCTTTTCGGCATATTGGTAGTCGCTCTGTCCTGGAGGACACTCGTCGAAAGCCATCATGATGTCTGCGCCGATTACACGTTGGGTATCCATCACGTTTTCTGGCGTAAAGATATGCCTAGAACCATCGATATGGCTTTGGAACTCACAACCTTCCTCACGCAACTTACGGATGCCTGTCAGCGAGAAGACCTGAAAACCGCCCGAGTCTGTCAATATCGGACGGTCCCATGTATTAAACTTGTGCAGTCCGCCAGCCTTTCGGAGGATGTCAAGTCCAGGACGCAGATACAGATGATAGGTATTGCCGAGAATGATCTGAGCCTTCACCTGTTCCCGCAGTTCGGAGAAATGCACACCCTTCACACTGCCCACCGTACCGACGGGCATAAAGATGGGCGTCTGTATCTTTCCGTGCGCGGTCTGTATCACTCCAGCCCTCGCGTCACTATTCGCATCTGTATGTTCTACTTCAAACGTCATCTATCAAATACAACCACTCTTTCTATTTACGACAACATAGACAACCAAGACAACTGTTACGGTCTATGACCGTTAAGGAAAAAGTTGTTATTGTTGTCATAGTTGTCGTTTTAATAATCCGTCGTTTTAATTCTTCTTGTTGTTTTCTTTCTCATTCTCTTCTGGAATCGTGAAGTCCAGCGGATGCTCCACGATTTCATTGGTGAGGGCAAAATCCCACACGTCCTGCACGTTCTCCACATAGTGGAAGGTCACACCCTTCAGATACACATCGGGAATCTCATTGATGTCCTTCTCGTTCTCACGACACATCACGATATCCGTAATCCCAGCCCGTTTGGCAGCGAGGATCTTCTCCTTGATACCACCCACGGGGAGCACCTTTCCACGGAGCGTGATCTCACCCGTCATCGCCGTATTCTTACGCACTTTCCTCTGGGTGAGGGCAGAGGCAATAGAGGTGGCGATGGTGATACCTGCCGACGGTCCGTCCTTTGGCGTTGCTCCTTCGGGCACGTGGATATGGATGTTCCAATTGTCGAAAATGCGGTAGTCGATATTCAGTTTCTCGGCATGGGCTTTCACATACTCCAGCGCCAAGATGGCACTCTCCTTCATCACATCGCCCAAGTTACCCGTCAGCGTGAGCTTTGCACCCTTGCCTTTCGAAAGCGAAGTTTCGATGAAGAGGATCTCACCGCCGACACTTGTCCAGGCCAGACCCGTTACCACGCCTGCATAGTCGTTGCCCTGATAGATATCACGATAGAATGGGGGCTTACCTAACAGATCCTCAATCTCCGTAGGAGTGATTTTCTGATAGCGGTTGGTTTCCCCTCCTGAGTAGGAGGGGTTAGGGGTGGTCTGATCCGCCTCCATTTGCCGCTTAAATGCTATCTTCCTCAGCGCCTTGTCAATCTGCTTCTCCAACTGCCTGACACCACTTTCCCTTGTATACCGCTCTATAATCATCTCAATAGCCGCCTTGTTGAACGTCGGCTTCAGACTCCTGGCTCCTGACTCCTGACTCCTGACTCCTCCCTTCAATCCCGTATTCTCCAACTCACGGGGTATCAAGTGTCGCTTCGCTATTTCGTACTTTTCCTCTGTGATATAGCCACTTACCTCAATCACCTCCATACGGTCGAGTAGGGGACGGGGAATGGTACTGAGGTTATTCGCCGTAGCGATGAAGAGCACCTTCGACAGGTCGTAGTCCACGTCGAGATAGTTATCGTGGAAGGCGTTATTCTGTTCTGGGTCGAGTACTTCGAGCAGGGCTGATGCAGGATCGCCGTTGTGCGTCATCTGCGTCACCTTGTCGATTTCATCGAGGATAAACACGGGATTGCTCGAACCGGCCTTCTGGATGCTCTTGATGATACGGCCAGGCATCGCTCCGATATACGTCCGACGGTGACCACGGATCTCTGCCTCGTCGTGCAGACCACCCAGCGACATACGCACATACTTACGTTTCATGGCCGATGCGATGCTCTTGCCCAAAGAGGTCTTACCAACACCCGGAGGACCATAGAGGCAGATGATCGGGCTCTTCAGGTCACCCCTCAGGGCCAGCACAGCCATATATTCCAGGATACGTTCCTTCACCTTCTCCATGCCGTAGTGGTCCTGGTCGAGAATCTTCTGCGCACGCTTCAAGTTCAGGTCGTCTTGCGTATATTCGCCCCAAGGCAGACTGACGAAGGTCTGCAGATAGTTCAATTGCACGTTGAAATCGGGACTCTGCGGATTCAGGTTGTCCAGCTTGTCGGCTTCCTTATAGAACACCTTGCTCACTTCATACGGCCATTTCTTTCCCTCGGCCTTACGCAGCAGTTCGCGCTTCTCGGGCGTCGACTCGCCATTGCCCATCTCCGCCTGCAGGTTCTTGATCTGCTGTTGCAGGAAGTAGTTTCGCTGCTGCTCGTCGATGTCCTCACGCGTCTTGTTCCTGATGTCCGCCTTCAGGTTCTGGAGGTTGATCTCACGGTTCAGGATCTTCATCACGCTGAACAGGCGCTCCTTCACGTGTTCCATCTCCAACAGGGCCATCTTCTCCTTCACAGGGAACGGCATGTTCGAACAGACGAAGTTCAGGGCCATCACGTTGTTCGAGATGTTCTTCACGGCGAACGTTGCCTCGTCAGGAATGTCCTCGCTGACGCTGATATACTGGTTCACCATGTTGCGGAGATCGTCCACGGCCGTCTTCCACTCACGGTCTTTCTTCTCCGGCTCGATGTCTTCCAACTGTTCTACGATACCTTCCAGATAAGGAGTGGTCTTCACAATCTTTTCCAGACGGAAACGACCCAAGGCCTGGATGATGGTGGTCAAGTTGCCATTAGGCAGCGTCAACTGTTTCATCACCTTGCCATACACACCCGTCTCGTAGAGGTCCTCCTGCAAGGGGAAGTCCACATCAGGGTCACGTTGGCATACGATACCAATCACTTGGCCTGTTTTCTCGGCCTTCTGCACTAATTTCTTACTCGAATCACGGCCGATGAGGATAGGGGATACCACCCCTGGGAACAACACGAGGTTTCTCACGGCGAGGATAGGTACCGACTGCGGTACATTCATGTTGAGCAGGTCCTTCAGGTCCCCGTCAACGTCTGCAATCATCTGAAATGCGTTATTATTCTGATTACTCATATTTCCTTTTTGCCTTATTATTCTAACAAATTGGCTGCAAAGATACGAAAAAAGCCACAGATTCCACCTATTTATATTATTAATCTGTGTTAATCCACGTATTCTATGACTTAAAATAACTATCTTTGCAGACTGAAAATGGCAAACGGATACTTCCAGTTCAAACAATTCACCGTCCGTCAGCAGCATTGTGCGATGAAGGTCGGCACCGATGGAACCCTCCTGGGAGCCTGGTCTCAGGCGTCTGCTGGTCCATGTCGTGTGCTGGACGTCGGCACAGGCACAGGACTCATTGCCCTGATGATGGCCCAGCGCTATCCTGAGGCTGAGTTCATAGCCATAGACATCGATGAAAAGGCGGTCTTTCAGGCTCAGGAGAATGTCTCGGCATCGCCTTTTGCCGATCGGATTCAAGTCTTAGAGGCTGATGTTCAGACCTTTGAGGATTCGGAAAAGTTCGATTCCATCGTCTGCAATCCGCCGTTTTTCGAGGATTCACTCGTCTGTCCTGATCCCCAGCGCACGGAGGCAAGGCATACAGTCTCGTTGGGGTATCGTCAACTGATGGAATCCGCCTTTAGACTGCTCAAAGACGATGGGCGATTTTCGGTCATCATTCCTGCCGACTGTCGTTCGCGTTTAGAGAGCGAGGCTCACCTCAGAGGGTTCTTCATCAGCCGTCTCTGCAGCGTTCAGACCACGCCCAAGAAAGCCCCAAAGCGTTACATGATTGAATTTGCAAAACATCCTGTTAATGAGATTGATATCACCAATGGCATACTCGAATCTTTGCCCCAAATAAGGAGCGATTGGTATCGAGAACTGACCCAAGATTTTTACATCAAATGAAGACAACTATCATACAACTTGACATCGAGTGGGGTAGTCCCCTTGAAAACATCCGTCGTGTGGAGGGCCTCATGGCCGAAGCCCCTGGCAGCGACCTCTACGTTCTGCCCGAAATGTGGAGCACTGGCTTCGCCACAGAACCCGATGGAATCGCCGAATCCGAATCCAACAGCGTCTCCTTATCCTGGATGCGTTCCACCGCCCGCCGCCTCCATTGCGCTATCTCCGGCAGTCTCGCCATCGCTATATCTAATCATAAAGTTCTTGGCGATGCCAAGCGGCAAAGCCGAGCGCAAAGCTCAAAGTTCTTGGCAGAGCCAAGCGGCAAAGCCGAGCGCAAAGCTCAAAGTTTTGTCAATCGTCATTATTTCATCGACGGTCGTTCTGGCAACGAGACCTATTATGATAAACACCACCTCTTCACTTATGGCCATGAAGACCGTTACTATCAGCCTGGCGATGCCCATTCCATCGTGAAATACTGCGGTTTCCGCATCTTGCTTCTGACCTGCTACGACCTGCGTTTCCCCGTCTGGAGCCGTTATTCTGACGCCCTCCAATACGATGCCATCATCGCCGTAGCCAACTGGCCTGAGAGTCGTCAGAACGCCTGGCAGATTCTCACACGAGCCCGTGCTATGGAGAATCAGGCTTATCTCATCGGCTGCAATCGTGTAGGCGATGACCAGTATTCCCATTACCGTGGCCAGAGTGCCATCATCAGTCCCATCGGCAAGACGCTCGCCAGTTGCCAGCCCAACAAAGAACAGACCGTTTCCTTCACGCTCGATCTGGAAACGATCTGCCATCAACGTTCGAAATTCAAGGTCCTCGACGACCGCGATATCCGGTAGTCCTTACTTGAGCTTTTTAAAACTGTCAACTGTCAGCTGTAAGATATAGCTCAGTCGAAATGGTATACTTTTGAATTATTTTTTGGTATACTTTTACGTTATCATTTACAACATCGACCGAACATTGGAGCAATTGCTCAAGGAACCGCTTCAGACGGACAAGGAGATAGAGGCTCGGTCCATGTCAACACAAATGTCCACATCGCTGTCTTCACGCTGTTCACCTCTTGAAACAGAGCCAAACAAACGCAAGCTGCGTATACCGAACTGGCTACGCAACTCATCTGCATGGGCAGATATCAGATCGATGTATTCTTTTGCAGTTCTCATAAATCAATCGTTTCACGGGGCAAAGATAGGAAATATTTCTGAGACTTGCAAACATTTGGGGAAGTTTTTTGGGGTAGGGGGATTTAGGGAGAAAATGGAGTAGGGGTTTGACAAATCTGACAGTTCTGACAGTTGACAGTTTTATATATTCACCCTTATGGCCCCTTGGCGGGATTCGGAAGTGTTTATTAATTTGTTAAATTTAATTAAATTATATAATAATTAATATTATAAATAAGTATAATAATACCTATATAAATATACTCATATAGCATCCAAAATTCGGTTTCTGGCTAGTGGTAAGGCACTGAAATAAAACTGTCAACTGTCAGAACTGTCAGAAACTGAATGGAGGGTGTGGAAAGACTATTCAATTTGCATTTGAAATTGTTTGACAATATTCAGATTGGGAAACAAAGTCGAATTTCACCATAGTCCAAACTCGGAGTTTAGATAGTCCAAACTGGGAGTTTAAATACTGCAAAGTCGGAGTTTAAAGTAAGCAAACTCAAAGGCCTGATTTTAGGGCGTTTTAGGGCAGTTACAGAGAACTTTTGGTTTTAAGAAAACTTTTGACATATTGATTTGTTGCTTAGATCTTTGTATGTTATGACGCGTTAGAATTTTCATACGCGGTTTTTAGAATTTTAAATTCGTTTCTCAACGCTGTCGAATTGCAAATTCGCCAGAACGGCTTTTTCGTCGTAATTTGAGGATCAAAAATGAATCTTTTGGATTAGCCTCAGGACAATAATCTGTGATATCTGTACCTCCCGTGGCTTGAGTATTCAATTTTATTAGAATCAGCATTATGATAAATAAAAAATCGGAGTCTAACCTATTCTCTATATAATAGTCCCGCAGAAATCAAAGAAATCTGAGAAATTATTGCTGCGCTTATTGGTGTGCAGCCTGTGTCAGAGGCACTTTCTTTAATATCTTTTATTTCTGCGGGACTAAAAAAATGTACGTCAGAGAGTCTGCTTTAGAACGGCAGATCGTCTGCAGAACCTTCTGCTGCGGGTTCCTGAGCTGGCGGGAACGGAGCTGTGGCACCATCAGCCGGCGGGAACGGCGTGGCCTGAGGCATGCCGGGAGCTGCCATTGATGCGCCTGGCATCGGCTGACCAGCTACGGGCTGCTGACCACGAATGACATTGTAAGCGCGGATGTCGTTGAACCAGCGTCCATTGAACTCATGGGCATCGATGTCGAACTGAACGGTCAGATCCTCACCCTGCTGGATGTTGAACTGCTTGATACGATCCTCTCCGAAGATGCGGAAAAGACATTTACGGGGATACTGTCCGGGCACTTCGATAACGTAGTCCTGAGACATCCAATTGTTTCCTGTACGAGCCGAAACACCACTTTGAGCGGGCAACACGGCGATAATTCTTCCTGTTAATTCCATTGCTAAATTTGTTTTTATTTGTTGATTTTCTTGTTTTCAGCGGGCGAAATTACTAAAAATAGTTTGAATTAGGAAAATTTCTCGCCTTTTTTTTGCGGATTACAACGTTTTTTTGTAATTTTGTCCCAATTATTAAAAAGGTAACAAATAACAAGAAAACTATAACAGCTATGAGATTTACAGTATCAAGCAGCGCATTGAGTGGAAAACTCTCTGCCCTCTCAAGA